>Ga0114958_10000739_pt1 | contig 27478 bp, 34 predicted proteins | sample C_130208_EF_Meta_FD_89577 | JGI IMG/M metagenome (GOLD analysis project Ga0114958, IMG submission 89577) | Freshwater microbial communities from Lake Croche, Canada to study carbon cycling - C_130208_EF_MetaG | ecosystem: Environmental > Aquatic > Freshwater > Lake | place: Lake Croche, Canada... | reverse complement strand
TTTGTAGCTCCGTGACGATTTTTCTCAACCTTACAAACTACTAAATCACTTGGAGAATATTCTCTACCACCAATTTCTACTGACTCGGTTTGTTCGTAGTATCCTGGTCGCATTAGCATTATTACAGCATCGGCATCTTGTTCTATTGATCCAGATTCTCTAAGGTCAGATAGCTGAGGCATCTTATCACCTCTTTCTTCTACTCTTCGTGACAATTGGGATAGGGCGATAATAGGTACTTCTAGCTCTTTGGCAAGTGCTTTTAAGCTCCTACTTATGTAGGACACCTCTTGCTCTCGGTTTTGGTTTGACTTGCCTGTGCCACTCATAAGCTGAAGGTAATCGATAAAGATAATCTTTATGCCATACTTCTGTTTAAGAATAGTTGCTTTGGCTCGTAGCTGTGTTACACTAATACCGCCCATATCCTCTATATAGATAGGGGCCATCAATATTTTGTCATCAGTTCGCATTAAGTGAACTTTTTCGTTATCTGTCAGTAAATTCATTCTAAGGCGTTTTAAAGGCAGTTCAGAGCTTATTGACTCTAACCTTTCAACTAACTGATTGCTGCTCATTTCGAGGCTAAAAATGGCCGTAGGAATGCCTCCTTGAATTGCTATGTGGTAGATACTAGAAAGCATAAAGGCAGTCTTTCCCATTCCTGGTCTAGCAGCTATTATTACAAAGTCAGGGTTTACCCAACCACATAAAGTGTTATTTAGCTCTAAAAAACCTGTGTTTATGCCTAGTAATTGTCCTACTTGAGCTGCATCTCTATTAGTAATTAACTGCATAATAATTTGGTCTATAGTCTTTTCGTATATATTACCAAACTCTTGTAGTCCTATAAGTTGTTTACCAAACGTAGCTAGGGTATCATCTGTAGATTCACTACCATCGTAAGCTGAAACCTCCATTAGTCGGCCCAAGGTTGCTAATTTTCTACGCTTGTATAATTCTATTACTACCTCTATGTGGGTGTTTAGATGAGCAGTAGATACTACGTTATTAGTTAATTTAGATAGATATAGTGCACCTACTTCTTCAGAGTGTTTATTATCTATAAGTCGTTGAAAAACAGTACTTAAATCTATTTGTATGTTCTTATCATACATCTGCTTAATAGTTCTAAATATCAACTGATGCCTTAAATCATAGAATATTTCTTCGTTTAAATAGTTAACTACTAAAGGCAAAGCTCTTTTGTCCAGTAAAATAGATCCTAGTATATTCTCTTCTAGCTCTAAGTTTTTAGGTAAGTTTTGTACGTCCATTATTTAAGCTTTATTTTGGTTTGTGTATTGTCTGTATTAAATTTAGAAGAATTTCTCTTCCAGGTTCTTATAGCTGCTTTCCAATCTTTCATAGGATTTTTACCTACTAACCATCCGTTTGAATCATAATGGTCACAAAATTTTTCTGCATCTAAATTAAAACCAATTTCAGTACAATATATTTTTATTTGTTCTATTGTTGGCTTTATAAATTTATTAGTAGATGTTTTATTAACTGTATTATTATATGGTATAGGTTTAGCACTTTCGTTACTTCCATCTTGCAATTCTGCAATATGGATATTGCTATTATGCAAAAAGGAATTTTCATCTCTAAAAGCATACCAACAAGTCCTATCATATCCACTTTTATTATAATTTTCTCTTAATATAACATTCTGTATTACTAAAGAGTCTAATATTCTTTTCATTTTATGCTCATTCCAATATGGAAATATTTCACTAAATGCTTTATATGAATTATATGTCCAAGTCCTATCGTTAATAAAATGTTTTTTATTAGCTATGTTCTTAATAATCCAAAATTGCAAGTTATTGATGACTATTGCCTCTTCAATGCCATACTTTAAGGCATATTCTGTATCAAAATGATGTTGCATAATAATAAAAAAAGGGCTTCAGACTTACAGGTAATGCGACTACCTGTTCATCTTCCACCCTAAAAACTCTTTTTTTGTAATGTCGCATATTACAGAGCAAATATACTAAGTATTAGATAGTATCCTAAAAGCTACAACCCTTTCTTTATTTTGATGTGTAACTAAGAACTTCTTCCTAGCAAGAGGGTTTAAAGACTCTCTAATAGTCTGTGCTGGCACATTAGTCTTTCTAGCTGCTGCTGCTATAGAAACAAAATGTACCTCTTCTTTATTGTCTATAAACACCATTCTTATTGGTATATTATTCCCTGGTCCCTTGATTTCCTGACTCATTTGGTTTGTAGTGGTTTTTTAGCCCTTTTATAAATTGTTGATTACTAATTTTAAAGCCTCTTTTGATGAAGAAGTTTTTATCGATGGTTCCTCCATCCATTGCGTTGGGATATACGAGAATGTCGTCATCGTAAAAGTTCCTAACCATACCTGTGTCGTATAATATGACTTTCCAAACTGTGTTTGTATCTGATCCGTAATCGATCCAGGCAATTGCTTTTCCGTACCCAAGAGGAGTTTCAACATCTATTGTATTTTTTATTTGATAAATCATTTTTTTAATGAAATTTTAAATGTTGTAGTAGATATTCTAGGTGCTGGATGTACCATCTCTCCTGTTTCTGGATCTACCATTGGTGTATTTATAGTCCTTAGCATCTTTTCCCTTTCTTTAAGGGCATATTTTAAGCTTTCTACTTCGTTATTTAACTTAGTCCAAGAGTAATCTTGGTCATATATGTACTTAACACCTGATTCTATTTTAGTGACCTCGCTACCTAAGACATCTGCCTTGCCATTAGGATACTTAGCTAATTCATCTACTACTATTTCTCTAAGCTCACTACGAACCCCATCAAATAGTTGAGCTATAGCATCCATACGAACCAATGTTTCTAATGGACTATCCCCTATTTCTTTGAAATGCTCTACAATAGCCGTCTTAATAAGCTCATTGTTAAACTTACTTGGCTCATAGGTAGATAACTCTACTTTTGGTAAAAATATCGCTGTACTCATTATTTTTTAGTTTTTTCGGTGAAAGATTCTTTTTTAGATTTTAGCAACATTAATAAAGCTTGGTCGCCATCTATGTATTGCTTATATGAGTAATATAAATCAACTAACTCCTTATTTTTGGTGCAATCTGTTATCTGCTTAATTAATTCTACTCTGTCAATCTCAGGCATTTCTATTTCTTCTACTTCTAACTCTTGCACAACAGGTTTTTTTGGCTCTTCTTTAGCCCTAGCATCTGCTTTCGCATCTGCAAAGTCCATCTCCTCAGCAGGTGTAGCCTCGAATCCAGCAGCCTTCATTAACCAAGCAAGTAAGTTCCTATAAGCCTTACCAATCGCCCTTGTTTGTGCCATACTAAGAATAGCGTATTCATCAAAATATCTCTTAGTTTTCTCGGCATTCGAGCATAAAGCAATACCGGTAGCAACAAGCTGACCAGATGTAATATTACGAACCTCACAAGTCGCCATATATTTAATGGTAGTTTCATTGGATAAGTCTTGTGTAGATGTAATAATAGGCATAAGTCCAAGAGAGGCCCCTGCAAACTGCCATCCTTCAACATTGACAAACTGCTTACCTTGAATGTTAGAAGATAAGCCCTTTTCTTTTATAAGCTTAGATAATTCCGTTGCTAATTGCAACATTGAATCCTTGTTGATTAATTCATACGAAGGATTAGTTTTTTGTAATTCCATAATTTAAGTTTTTTAAGTGAGTTTCTTGAATAAAATTTGCTTCTCTAATTGGAAATTTTTGCCATATAGACAAAATAGATTCCATTAATTCTAGATTAGCTTGTGAATAATTAATTTGGTGGATGATTTTAGCGATGAATAGTCGCTTTTCGTAATCATCCCACGATGAGAATTGGCTTTGCATACTTTGTTGGTTTTTTGCTTGGTGTGTTTAATTTAAGTTTAATTCTAATTTCTTCAAATTGATCCTGGTAGTTGTCATTGTTCTTCATATCTTGTTGGTGCATCCTTAATCCGTGTAGTACCGTAGTATGGTCACGAAAAAATAATCGTCCTATTGATGTAACCGTAGATCCTACATAAGTTTTTAGGATGGCATAGCACATATTACGAGTTAATACTAGAATACGTGACCTATCCTTAGATACAACATTCTTATACTTTACTTTCATTTGTTCGCATACAAACTGTATAATTTGTTCATTATCTGGCGTATATACAATATTTAGCCCAGGCATTGCGTAGTAGTTAATTCTATTCTGCTTGGTCATAAATATTGTTTTTAAGTTCTTCTACTCTTTTGCGATAGTAGGCTTCTACTACCTCAATCATTTCTTCATCGGCCTTAGCCAATCTTGTACGAATCTTATAAGGCGTGTAACCTGTTAATTCACATATCTTTTTTATATCGCCGTATTTTAGTAGGGCACGATAATCTCTAATTAGCATCTTTTGTTTTTTTATATAATTTGTAATGTCTGTCAATGGAACGCATAGCTCCTTCAATCGATGTGAAATAATCACCTCTCCAGTAGTAGAACTTATCTAGGGGTTTTTTGGAGTCCCAATGGATAAACATACCACGATAGATGTAATCTTTTTTAATCCGATCCTTATCGGTACTAATCATAAAGTAGTCCTTAAGGCCTTTTTGTTTTAGATGGGCTGGTGTAGGGTGCATAGATTATTCTGTTGATGAAAAAATAGTTTCCTTAATTTCAATATTAGGCTTTAATGGGATGCCACTAGCAACAGAAATAAATCTTTGATAAGCCTGTTCTTCACGATCAGAGATTGTGTGATCTACATAGACACCGTCTTTTTCGGTCCAGTATCTAACATATCCAGTTACTGGATTAGTTTCTTCGATAAATTCAAATTTGGTCATAATTAATGGTTTTTTGTTTTGTTAAGCAAAGTTAATGGTTTTTTGTTATTATTGAGGATTTTTAGCAGGTTTTTTGTTAACTAAAAGTTAAATGTTTTTTGTACGGTAATCTTCCGTACAAGATTTTTGTTAGGTTTTTGCCAGATTTTTGCCAGATTTTTGGCTGTGGGATTTTTAGGGGATTTTTAGCAGGTTTTTGGGGAGTTTTTGCATAGGGTTTTTGGCAGGTTTTTGGCATATCATAAATTTATCAATTAGTTGCATAAACAACTAATGTTTAAACATTGATGTTGCAACATTGATATTTTACAATTTGCTTAGCTTACAATAGCATAAAAATGCTTTTTAAGGCTATTTTTAGCCCCAAATTTGGCTTAACTTTTAAAATTAATATAAGGATATCAAAAATAAAATTAAGGCCTTAAATTGGCTTAATTTAGGCCTAATTCATCCGCTATTTTATTGGCTATTTCTTTAATAGTTTGAGAATATAAACTTTTGTAAAATTCTAATAAATTTTCGTCCTCTTTTCTTTTTTCTTTTTCTAGCTTTTCAATAATTACGCCCAATTGATAAATATTCATTTTTTTGGTATTTGGTTAATATAAAAGCCCCAATTAAGGGGCCTTTATTTCGGCTATTTTAAGCCTCCTCAGTTAACCTCGTTAGTCGTGCATAGATATTGGCATTAAGATACCGAAGCCTTCCATATCTTTATGAGTTACTTTTATAGCCTTAGTTTTACCGAAAAATGTATAAATAAAATTATTTGTAGGTTGGTTAAATACTTCGCAAAGATCTTGAAGGAATGAAGGATTAAAGCTAATTAGATCGACGGCTTCGGCTGGTTTTTCATCTCCTGGTAATACTTGTTCGCAGTCTGGATAATTACCGCCAATTTGATCTCTAAATTGATCTAGTGTTAAAATATCAATTATACCTAGCTTTCCTTTTTTATCGAAGGCCTCCAGATAATTATCTTTAATATTGTAATATAAGGCCTTATAAAAATTACCCTTTTTCCAGGCCTCAGCCTTAAAATAAAATTCAGAAGGGGCTTCAGCTGGTAATGATCCGAAGGCCTCTTTAATTGGTATTTTTACCAATTTGTGACCGTCCGTTGAATAAGTAAAGCCGTTTTTTACTTGAATGTACTCGAATGCAGGGCGAAAACTGTTTTTAGGGCCTGCAACTAAATTAAATTTTCTCATTTTGTTTGTTTTTTTGTTTGTTTGTTAAATTATTATTTATTGATTCATCGTAAATTTATACGCGTCGAAGGATTTCCCGCTTGCTAATTTTTCGAACTTTCCGCCAATTAGTTCGGATATTGAATAATAGCAAGAAACGCCAATACCTCCAGAATATCCAGTGTATTTATTTTTATTTATGTAAATACCGTAAGGCAATTTTTCAATATCTTGTATTTCATATAGTTTATATTTTAATAAACTGTTAAAGGCGTCGGCAATTACGGTACTTTCTTTACAATAGCCCCAACCTCCAGCTCTTGCTTTAACATATGAGGTCGATCCATCAACGTGGTAAGCTCTTGCCTCTAATGTAGGATTGCCTCCTTTGCTCCATTCAATTGAAAAGGTTATTTCCTTTACTGGTTTTTGTTTCTTTTCAGCTTCAATCTTTTCCAGTCTTTTTATTTCTTTTTTAGCCTCTTGTCTTGCTAATTTTTCAGCCTGTTTTGCTGTTAGTTCTGTTTGTGTTTGTGTGTTTGTCATTTTGTTTTATTTATTTTTTAATGTTTGGTAAACTGTTTTAATTAATACATAAATTAGTAAGCTAGTTAAACTTGCTAATATAAATATGATCAATTCAAATAGTGAAATAAATTGGCCCATTAGTTTAATTTTATTAAAAGTGAAGTAATAAATGAAGTACTAATACATAATAGCATAATTTCAAATTGTCCAAACATTGCAAAGAATAAACCATTACTTGCAATTATTACAGATCCAATAGTTAAAAAAGCATTTAATTTTCTCATAGTGTTTTTTTTATTTTGTTATTTAATAAAGTAAAGATAAGGAATAAATAAATACAAAGTTAAAAAAGATTAAAAAATATTAAAATTAATTAATTAATAGGATACATTAGTTAATTAATACATTATATTATGTTGCATTTATCAATATATTAGTATATTAATATAATATACTTATTCTTAGTTAATAAATGGGTATATTGTTATATTAATTGAATAGAAGTATTATTGGGTATTTTTTAGTTTCCACATAAGACCGCGTAAACAATCAATAAAGTATACTATATTAGTAGACATTGAATCCTTAACTATTTTTAGCCTAATTTAGCGGGGTTAATTATCGGATAAGGTAAGGACTAAGGTTAAACGGAGATAGGGCAACCTTGAGGCTGAAAATAGGCTTAGAATGAATTTTTTGGGTTGGGGCTTGACTCCCTACCACTTTTTTTAGTGTGTACTTTTTACACTAAGTCTTGGGCCCTTCATTATTCTGATTTTTAACATTGTCTTAACGATGTTTAACATTGTAATTTTTTAATTTTTTATATAACCCATTAAAATAAATTGTAATATGTACAAGTGTAAACCCAAACCTAAAAAATAAAACTATCAACTATGAATGCAGAGTTTAAGGATATAACTAAAGAAGCTTTTATCATAGCTTACAAGGAGAATTTTGGTAACATAACCATCTCTTGTGAATCAGCTGGGGTATCTAGGTCGTCATATAACGTATGGATTAAGAATGATCCAGAGTTTGCTAGAAAACTAGCTGAAATAGAACCAGAGGAGATAATGTTGGACTTTGGTGAACACAAACTGATGGAAAGGATTGCTAAGGGAGATACGTTAGCTACTATGTTTCTGTTAAAAACCAAAGGTAAGCGTAGAGGATACATAGAAAGACAAGAAGTAGCTCACGAAGGAGATGTTGTTAAGCAGATTACAGTGAATGTGTTAAAAACTAACCATATTGAAGATGTTCCTAAGCTAGATGGTGATGAGCATTTACAACTAGAAGATGCTGGAATGGTAGTTCCTGCTACTGAAGCTGCTAATATCCAAGATATACCACTTTACGAGTACGATAAAGAGGTAGATATAGAAAATGAAGCTGGGGAATATGAGGAATAGTGTTTAAATGCTATTTTAAGACCAATACAGACACTTTAATTCAAAAGTAGTACTATGTATCCAAAAACAACTAGAGTGTCTTAAATCGCCTTTAAATGCCTTTTATTTAGATTTGGTATAAAGTAAAGGTAAAACTTGACTTTTTGACTTATATCGCTCACAAAAGTTTACTAATAAAGCAACTTTGAGCCGTAAATATCCGATAATATCCTTATTTATGACCGATACACCTACCTTCCTATAAAACGAAAAGTATTAGCTTTGATTTGAGCAAACCAAAAATTTTAATTTTTTTCTATGGAAGTAACCACCAATGTCGTCTTTCAAGTTTTAAATGAATCTAAGAAAAGGATTTCTGTGATGCAAGGGGGAACGAGGTCAGGTAAAACTTACAATGTACTTACCTGGTTTATAGTGAAGCTATTGCAAGAGAAGGGTAAAACCTTAACTATTTGCCGTTCATCCCTACCAAGCATCAAAGGTTCCGTTATGAGGGACTTTATTGAGATATTATCTAAATATGGCCTATACTCAGAGGAAAAACACAATAAATCAGAGAATTTATATTTTCTAAATGGGAATACGGTAGAATTTGTATCTACCGACCAACCTCAGAAGATTAGAGGTCGTAAAAGACATTATTTGTTTATTAATGAGGCAAATGAGGTCAATTACGAATCTTGGATGCAATTAGCCCTAAGAACTACCGATAAAATCGTTTTAGACTATAACCCTTCGGATTATTACTCGTGGATTTACGATAAAGTCATTCCTAGAGAAGATACCGACTTTACAATTACAACTTATAAAGACAATCCGTTTTTAGACAAGACAATTATTGCAGAGATTGAAAGACTAAGAGAAGCTGACCACGAATATTGGAGAGTTTACGGATTAGGGGAAAGGGCGATTAGTGAAGCAACTATTTATTCGCATTGGAGAAGAAGAAGAAACTTCCCAGAGGGTGGAGATGTATTTTATGGGCTTGACTTTGGCTTTAACCACCAAACAGCCTTGGTTAAATGTAAAAACTACGATGGCGACATATATGTGGAGCAACTGATATATGATACTAAGATGTCTACCTCAATTTTAATTGATAGGATGAAATACTTGGGCTTATCTCGTAAAGATGAGATATTTGCTGATCCAGCAGAACCAAAAACAATAGCTGAAGTAAATAAAGCAGGTTTTAATTTAAAACTAGCAGCTAAAGATGTTTTTGCTGGAGTGAATAAGGTAAAATCATTTCCGATATTTATAAAATCAGAATCTTTGGATTTATTAGATGAGATTAAAAACTATAAATGGAAAACGGATCACGATGGAAATACAATGGATGAACCTGTTAAGTTTCGTGACCACTTAATGGATGCTATGCGTTATGCTATATACACTAAATATGCAAAACCGAAGCGAGGTTGGATTGTGTAGGCTAAAAATTTGTTACTTTTGTAAAAATATCTTATAGTGAAGTTAACTGACATAATAAGTGCGGTAAATCCTTTTAAACAAAAGGCAGCCACTAAAATAAAAACAACTCCTCTTAATCCATTTGCTGATTTTGGTGGATTAATTAGTGGTAGAACTCTTTATCCAAATTTAGATTATGCAAAGTTTGTACAAGACTATGATAACAATAGTGAAGTCTATTCTATTATCAAGCGTATTTCTAAAACTATATCTACTGTTCCATTTTACGTTTACAAGGTTAAAAACCAAAAAAACCTAAATACCTATAAATCTATGATGGCTAATGCATCTACTGGTGCAGATATAGCTAAAGCAGAATTGATGAGGATTAAGGCTGTAGATGAGATTGCAGATAGTCCACTAAACAAGTTACTAGAAAGACCAAACCCTTATCAATCATTATCAGAATTATTAGAAAATATAATAGGCTATAAACTTATTACAGGCAATTCTTATATATGGGCAAATCGTTTGTCTAATGGTAAAGTTGCAGAACTAGTCGTACTCCCATCTCAATACGTAGCCATCATCAGCGATGGTACCATTAATGGGGTTGAAGGATACACTTTTACATTAGTTGGGTGGGATCAGTTAGATGCAAAGGATGTTATTCATCTTAAATACTTCAACCCTTACTTTAGCACTAACGGACAGCAATTATATGGTTTATCGCCATTACAAGCCGCATACAGAACAGTTCAGCGTAGTAATGATGCGAAAGACACTTCGGTAGGTATGTTGCAAAATCAAGGACCTAAAGGTATCTTGTATGCAGATGAGTCAAATGACTTTGGTCCAGAACAAGCTGGTAAATTAAAAGAAGATTTCTACAATCAATATGGAACTAAAAATAAGATAGTTCAAAACGCAGGGCAAATTTTAATCGCAGGTGCCAAATTAGGATGGGTGAATATGGGATTATCTCCAGTAGACTTACAATTATTAGAATCAGAGAAAATTACCCTTCGTGAGTTGTGTAATGTGTACGGAGTGAACTCAGCTTTGTTTAACGATCCTGATAACAAGACTTACAACAATATGAAGGAAGCTAAGAAGGAAATGCTTACTCAAGTAGTACTTCCTGAATTAGTTTTGATTCGTGATGCTTTCAATAGATTCTTTGAAGGTGAAATTGGTAATGGCTATTACATAGATTTTGATATTACTGTATTTCCAGAGTTACAAGAGGATATGAAAGAACTATCTGCTATCTTATCTCAATCTTGGTGGATTACTCCAAATGAGAAAAGACAAGCTATGCGTTATGATACTGTTCAAGACGATACGATGAATGAGATTTATATTCCTGCTGGTTACTTACCAATAGCAGAATTAACTATGCTACAAGATCCACGTAATGCTCAACAACAAGGAGATTATAATTTACCACCTGTAAAATAAAAAATATGGAATTTAAGTCATTCGATGTGTTATTAAAGGCTTTATTAAGCTCATTAGATATTAAATCAATAAATAAAACAAATCCTAAAGGAATTGCTCACGCAAATTCTTTAATTGCTAGTGGTGATGTTAAAGAACCATCTACTTGGGAACACCCAACTGCTCAAATGGAAAATGCTTATTTAAAATCAAATGGGTTTGATAAGTTTTCTCAATGGTATTTAGGTATAGATACTAATGCAGATCCTGAAACTAAAGCACATTATGGTTATGTTTATACTTCTGATTTTAAAACAGTAGATAGACAAGGTTTAAGAGCCATTAGACAAAGAGCAGCTCAAAATAATCAAACTGCAATTTTTACAGCGGCAGGTAAGATGATTGAAAAAATAGATGCAAAAAAGAATGGTTAATGTCCAAAATCTTACAACCTTCTCAGCAGTTTAATCTGCAACAAAAGATTGCTAGAAAATCAATAAATGAATATGCTCCTAAATTAAGGGAAGCATTACAATATGATTTTAATAAGGCAGCACAGTTGGTTAAAGAACTAGGAGCAGATCAAGTAGCTAATTTTAACAAGACTTTTTTCAACAATAACAAAGTATCCAATATTTTACGAACTTTGTATGAGGGAACTGGTGGGTACACGGCAATGAGGTACCAAAAGATATTTGACAAGTATAAAAAAGATGAATCAATTGATTTGGATCCTCTAAATATCTTAGATGAGTGGGTAGCGTTTATGTTATCCTATTGGACAGCGATTAGCGGCCCTAAGATGTTTGGGATTCAAAATACAACAGATAATGAAATTATTAGGATTATCAATAACGCAATTCAATACGGAAGAGATAATAACCTAACAAGAGATGAAGTAAATGGTTTAGCTATACAAGCCTTAAAAGAAGGAAAAATTAATAATGCAAGAAGTTTATTAATAGCTAGAACAGAAACTCATCAAGCTTTAAGCACAGGTGCTATGGGTGCAACAAATGGAATTAATATACCTTTGCTTAAACAATGGATTCACGCTGAATATGTAGCGTTGCCTAGACCTTGGCATCAAGCATTAGATAGACAGACGAATCCTGATAATGGTGGAGTGAGAATACCAGTGAACCAACCATTCCTAGTAAACACTCCAAAATATGGTGTAATTGAAATGCAATATGCACACGATGAGAACGGAGGAGCAGTCAACAACTGCAATTGCCGATGTTGTACGGTGTATGTAGCTTAAAAAATAAATATGAGTAATTTTTATAACAAGAAAGCAGTTAGTGGGACTCCAGTCGATATGGCTGATGATTCAAAAACAGTTACAGTTTACTACTCAGCTTTTGGTAATGTTGATAGCGATGGTGACATAATTGTTCCTGGTGCTTTCACTAAGTCGATTAAAGAAAATGGCCCAAATGGGAAAAATAGAATTTGGCATTTATTTAATCACTCTACAGATAAGCCTGTATCTAAGCCTAAGGAATTAGTCGAAGATGCTTTTGGTTTAAAGGCAGTCGTTAAGATGCCAAATACAACATTAGGTAGAGATACCTACGAGTTGTATAAAGATGGTCATATAACAGAACATAGTATTGGATTTCAAACTGTGAAATCTTTAACTAAGTCTGATTATAATGAAATCACAGAAATTAAATTATTTGAAGGTTCCTCTGTTTTATGGGGAGCTAATTCTAATACGCCTACAGTAATGGTTAAATCTGAAATCAAGTCTATTGTTATTGATGAAATAGCTAAGACAATCAAATCCCTAAGAAATGGGTTCTATACAGATGAAACATTTGGATTATTAGAATTAAAACTCAAACAATTACAACAATATCTCACAGATATGGAAGACCAAATGTCAGTTCCTTCTGTTCAACAACCGCTTACAGACTTCCCAGGAGAATTGCAAACTCCAGAAGAAGATGCACAAGAAGCATTGGATGAAGAAGAAAACCCGACTATTTCTATAGACATTGAGATAAATAAATATTTACAATCATTCAAAATTTTTAAGTAATGTTAGATGAAATCAAAAGTGCGTTCGAAGGCATTAAAACCGAAGTAAACGGTGCAATCGAAACTGCAAAGGCTGATAATGCTAGTGCATTAGAAAGCGTAAAAGCTGAATTAGAAGCTACTAAAGCATCAATCTCAGTTGTAAAAGATGAAATTGAAAAAATGGAAGCAAAAAACAATCGTGTTAAAATGAATCAAACAGAAGTAAAAGGGTTTAATGCTACTCTTGCAGAAGCTATCGACCAAAATGGCGATAACTTAGCTAAATTAGCACGTGGAGAACAAAAGCGTTCAAGCTTTATTTTAGATACTAAAGCAGTTGGTAATATGACTGAAGCGGTTAACCTTACAGGTGACATCACTCGTCAATACGCTAACCAAGTTTATGCTTTACCTTCTCGTAAGGTGCATTTAAGAAGCTTGTTACCAATCGGTACAATCTCTCAAGGTTTATTTACTTTCCCTTATGAAAGTGGTGGAGAAGGTGGTATTGGTGTACAAACTCAAGGTAGTTCTAAATCTCAAGTAGATTACGATATCGTAATGAAAGATGCAGCTGCTCAGTATATTGCTGGTTATGTACGTATCTCACGTCAAATGTTAGATGATATACCTGCTATGACTTCTTTCTTACAAGCTCGTTTATTAGAGCAATATTTAGTTGCTGAAGATGCTCAATTATTAAATGGTTCTGGAACAGCTCCAAACTTGACTGGTTTAACAATCAATGCTGCTTCTGCAACTGGTGCTGCAACTGTTGACGTTGAACAATTAGTTCAAGCTATCGCTCAAGTTGAGTCAACTAACTATTCTGCAACAGGTATTTTAATCAATCCATTAGATTGGGCTGCTATTATGAATACTAAGAATACTAACTCTGCTTACTCTTTACCAGGTTCTACAGTTGTAACAACTGATGGTAGCGTAAGTATTGCTGGTGTGCCAGTTTACAAATCAACTGCAATTGATGTAGATAAGTTCTTAGTAGGAGATTGGTCTATGGGTGCTCAAATTATGCAAAATCAAGGTATATCTGTTCAGTTCTCTGAAATGGATGCTGATAACTTTACTAAGAATATGATTACAGTAAGAGTTGAAGCTCGTATTGCATTTCCTATTTACTATAGTAAAGCGTTTGTTTACGGTGACTTTGGTAACGTAGCTTAATCTTTAAATAGATTTACAATATAAGGGATAGCCTAAAAAGCTATCCCTTTTTATATACATTAAATTTTGACTATTTTTGTAAAAATTAAGCATAATGCAGATAGTAAGAGATATAGCTGTTTTATCGGATACGATTTCTGAACCGATAACATTGGCTGAGGCTAAGAATTATTTAAGGGTGGATTATAATGAAGATGATGATTTAATTCTAGCTTTAATTACAACTGCTAGAATAAGACTTGAGCAATATGCAGGAGTCGCAATGACACCAAGAACTTTACAAGTTATTGCATATGTAGATGAACTAATCGAACTTCCATATTGTCCTATTGGAACGGTATTAGATGTTGAATATTTAAGTGGATCTGATTGGGTTTCATTAGCTGATTCATCTTATATGACTATAGGCATAAATACTATGAAAATAGTTCCAGTTGGTTTTTATTCTATGGAATTTAGATTCACATATACTTGTGGATATAATGATGTACCATCTAGTATGAAAACTGCTGTTTATAAGTTATTATCTGACCTTTACGAGTACAGAGAATCAAGTGTTGAGTCAAGTAAGCCAAGCGCCAATTTGATGACAGCATACGAGCTTATGAGGCCATATAAACGCATTAACATATTTATCTAATGATAGAACAATTAAGAAATAGAATAACTTTTAATACAAAGACAAGTGTTTCTGATAGTGCTGGAGGATATGTTAATACATTAGTACCTTATTACACTTGTTGGGCTGAAATGGTAACTAATAGCAATTCTAAGACAAATATTACAAGTAAAGATAGCTTAACGGATGCTATCAATTTTAGGATTAGATATACTACTAGTAAAACATTTACTAATGCACTTGTAATTACTTGGAAATCAAGAACTTACTTAATTAATTCTATTATAAATGAAGGGGATATGAATAAATTTTATCTAATCGGTTGTTCAACTCTTAAGTAATGGCTAAGTTTACTGCAAGCATATATGGGGTTGACCAATTAATTAAAAGATTTGAAGCAGCTCCACAAAAGATGTATAATGAATCTAAGGCAATTATAGATGAGGCTGTAAATGAAATGGCTACTAAAGCATATCAAAAAGCTTCTAATTTACCAATTATAAATCCTAATTCTAAATATAAAAGAACTGGCAACTTAGCTTTGTCGATTAGACAAAGTAAATTTACACCAGGTAATGGTGCTAGTATTAGTGCTGGTAATGGTAATGTAAAATATGCTGCTTTTGTAGAATTTGGAACAGGGCAAGGATATGGAATACCTGTTTATCCTAATATAAATATGAGTAGCTTAGAAGCCTATGCTTATAAATTTAAGCGTGGTAATAAATTAGCTAGAATGCCATATAGACCATATATGTTTGATTCTTATAGTGAAGTTTTCTCAAGTATGCTAAAAAAAATGAAGTCAATAAAGATATAATTATATTTCGTTAAATTTGTAAAAATGAAGGACTGCGGATATACACTAAGAAAGGCTTATATAGATAAGCTTACATCGGCTTCTTACTCATTAAGTGCATATGATACCATAGCACCTGATACAGTAGAACCTCCTTATTTGATTATTAGTAGTCAGACACAAGCAGAGAATAGCAACAAACAAAGCTTTGGTTTTGATGTTAGTATTCAATTTGACATAGTTTATAGGACTTTTAAAGCAGGTGAAGTTGGTCAGAAATCAGTAGATATTTATACTAATGAATTTCTAGGTATTGTAGGAGTTAATCCTCCTAGTTATCCAAATACTGCTCCTGATTTCAAAATAGTGACTAGAAGAATTAGTTCTAATATTGCTACCTTTGACTATGTGAATGAGGCTTATATTTTCAGAAGGGTTATAACAATGGATCATTTCATAAATCAATTAACATAAAAGTAAAAATAAAATAAAATGGCAACAACAGGTATATACAATGGAACTCAATTAGTAGTTCTAATTGGAACAGAAGTAATAGGTTATGCAACCTCTTGCTCTTTAAGTATTGCAATAGATACTCCAGATTCTTCTACAAAACAAAGTTTAGGATGGGCTGATGAAATTGGTGGTCAAAAATCTTGGTCTTTAACAACTGATGGTTTAGCTACAGCAGTACCTGGTACACTTGCTAGTTATGTGAGTACAGCTGAATTGAATGCTTTAGCAATTGCTAGAACAGCAGTTTCAGTTAAGTTTACAACAGTTGATAATTCTACGGTTGGCGGTATAACTCCAGTTACAGGAGATGTACTTTATTCAGGTTTAGCATTTATAGAAAGTGTAGATTTGACTGCTGATATGGAAAATCCGGTTACATATTCAGTTTCTTTTAAAGGAACAGGAGCATTGACTATAAGTACTAACTAATTATAACCAACCAAAAATAAACCAAAATGAGAGGACAATTTGAATTAACTCTTTCCGATGGAAAGAAGATACCTATGCGTTTTTGTACTTGGAGTCTTAAAAGATTCTGTCAATTACAAGGCATAGGCCCTTCTGAAATAGGAGAGGCTTTAAGTGGACAAGCTTCTTTGGATGCTATTATCAACTTATTAAAAGCTGCTGCTGAATATCCATTATACTCACAAGGTATAACACCTTCCTTTACTGAATTAGAGGTTTGTGATTGGCTAGACGATATGGGTGGTATTGGAGGTTCTAAATTTCAAGATATAATGACGGCTTTAACAGAAAGCTTAAATAGTGGAATAGAAAATACCCCAACAAAGTCAAGTAAAAAAGATGGAGTAAAAAAAAATTAGAGTGGATTGACATAGAGAAATATACAATGGGGGAGTGCAAAGTGCTTCCCCATTTGTTTTGGGAAATGACTATGGCTGAACTAGATTTTGTTTGGTACGGATATAGACACGAAGAAGAACAACAATGGATAAGAGCTAGGTGGCAAACTACAATGTTGATTAATATCCAATTACCAAAAGGTAAAAAAATCAAACCTACTGACCTTATTGAATTAGACTGCGATACTCGTAACTTTGTAAAGCATAGAGTAATGGATGAGGAAGAATTAAAGGCAGTACTTAAAAAATATGGAAATATATAAACTTATAGGATAATGGCAGATAATCAGATAGTTCAAATTGACTTTAAATTTGATTTAGGGAATGTCCCTGCTTCAACAAAAGCTTTTAGTAAATACCTAAAAGATTTAGGAGTTGATTTAAAATTCACTAAGGCAAGTACAGATGCTTTAGCAGCTAGTGTATCACATTTAGCTACTGCTCAAACCCAAACAGCTCAAGCTGGGGCATCAGCAGCAAATTCTGTTAAAAAGTCTAATATGCAATGGACAAACTTTGCATTAATAATACAAGATTTACCTTATGGATTTAGAGGTATTCAAAATAACTTACCTGCTGTAATAGGAGGATTTGCAGGAATGACTGGGGGTATATATTTAGCTTCATCTGCAATTATTGCTTTATTTACTGCTTGGGATAATGGAATGATAAAATTTGGGGAATCTACTAAATTATCAGCAGAATATGCAAAAGAAGCAGCTACAAATTATGCTTCAGAAAAAGTTCAATTAGATTCATTATATAGAGTTGCTACTAACTCCAATATATCAATGGAGGAAAGGATTAAAGCTTCAAAAACATTGAAAGAAGAGTATCCTGGTTTATTAAATGCTTATTCTTTAGAGGAAATTGCTTTAGGTAAAGCAGATGTAGCTTATAAAAAATTAACTAAAACACTTTGGCAATATGCTCAAGCTAAAGCAGCAGAAAAGACATTAGAAGATTTAGCAGCACAAAAGCAAGTTAAAGCTATAGAAAGGACTGACCTATTAGCTAAAAAAAGAGCAGCAGAGGCAAAGGTTAAGCCATTTCAAGTATCTACAACTTATGGAGAAAAAATAATAAGTGATGCTGAATTTAATCTAAGAATGATTAATAATGATTTGAAAAATAATGAAAATGCACAAAAGGAGATTAATAAACAAGCAGCAAGTTATTTAGGCATTATTGATGCAACTGTAAATTCGGTATCTGAAATAGAAAAAATTAAGAAAAAACCTGATGATAAAAAAGCTATTTCTGATGCTAAAAATAGAGTAAAATTAGAAAAAGAAACAAATTTACAAGTATTACAATCTAAGCAACAAATTTATAAAGACGATATTTTATTATATGAAGAATATGAAATAAAGATAATTGATCTAAGAGAACAACAATCTTTAGCTGAAGCACAAGCAATAGGTGCATCTGAACAAACATTGCAAAATATTAGGGATATTGCTGCTAATAATAGATTAAAAGCTAGACAAGAATTATCTGCAAAGATTCAAAAACTAGTAGAAGATGATGTAAAAGCAGAATTAAAAGCAGAAAAAGAAAAAGAAAGAATTAGCAAAGAATTTGTAGGGGCTTATAAATCAGACATAAATAAACAAGAGTCAGATTTTAACCAGTTCTATAAAACAAAAATGGATTTAGCTACTGGTGATTTAGGGGCTCAAAAAGAAATATTATTACAACAAGGTGCACAGATAGAAGAATTTGCAATTGTTAGTAAAGGCACTTGGGATGGTTATTCTCAAGCTGTAGGTGAAAATGTAAAAGCCGTTGCACAAATTTCTGCTAAAATAACTAAAGAAGCTATGGATTCTTTATTAAAAATGGGTAATGGTATTATGAATGCTTTAGGGCCATCATTAGATATGCTAATAGAAAAAGGAGCCAATATTGGAGAAGTTTTAACAAATGCATTTCAAAGTTTAATAAGACAATTAGCTAAAGTAATAATTTCAGCTGCTATAGCCGTTGCTTTATTAGCTATATTATTTCCAGGTACCTTAGCCAAAGCAGGAGGTGCAGGCAAGTTATTTGGTTCTTTAGTTGGACAAGGTATGGGAATTGGAGGATTAATAGGAGGTGGTGGCAATGCAAATAAAGGAGTAGATGCAACAAATGGAACTAATGCAATTAATGCTATACAAACAAATACAGGTGGTGATAATGGAGGCCAATTTGTTTTAAAAGGTAATGATTTAGTATTAGCTTTGAATAGGTCAGAAACATCATTAAACTTAAGAAGAGGAGCATAATGGGATATTATAACAAATATAAATTTACGTTTGCTACAAGGGCTAATAAGACAGCTTATTTGTATTTACAAGAGGATTTAGTAACGGCTCCAACAGTTATTGAATATCCTGGGAAGAATCTTAATCTTCAATATATACCTAATTCAGATGATCCATTTGAGCCAATTTTTGCTAGTCAGTTAGGGGTTTCAATAGATATTACTGATAATATTTCTAATATTCCAGACTTGACTACTTTAAATGATAGAAAGTATTATGCTATTCTATATTTGGATGCTAACATAGAATGGAGAGGATGGGTATTAAGCGATGGTGCATCTATAAGTTATTCTACAGGACGTAAGACAATGTCTTTTAATGCTATAGATGGTTTAGGTATGTTAGATAAAATACCATTACCAATACCAACAACTTATGATACTAATGCAATAAATACTTTACTTTATTATATTAGATTATGTTTAAATAGTAATGGTTTTCCTGGTACAGCTCCAAACATAATGACAGTATGTTCTTATTATGCAGCAGGTATGTCTGATAGGTCAACAAACTCTTATAGTGAACCATTTAATCAAACATATTTACCTTATAGAACATTTATAGATAATGGTATAAAATATATAAGTTGTTTACAAGTATTATCGAATATTGTTAAATCATTTGGTTGTAGATTGTTCCAAGCTGGTGGTAAATGGTGGATTGTAGCAGTTAATCAGTTTGCTAATACAAGTAATTGGTACACAGAATATACTTCAACTGGTACTGTTGCAGCAAGTGGAAGTAATCTAAACACATTAAGCACTATTCAAGCTTATACAGGAAATACGAGTCGTTTATATTTTATAGATAATTCTCAAACCAAATTGCTTAAAAAAGGATTTAACAGAATTGAAGATAATTATGAGATAAAAATGACTCCTAATTATTTCTCAAATGGTAATTTTAGGCCATATGTAGGAGCACAAGCAAGTAATTGGCAGGCACAATGGAATGGTGGGGCTGGTAATAGTGTTACAATAATTGATAATGCTACTGAAGATTTTGCACAATATAGATTGAATGTTAATAGTAGCACAGGAAGTAATGCTTTTATAGAAACACATCCATCTTCTTTAATTAAAATACCTGCGGCAGTAGCTTTAGAAATATCTTGGATATTTGAAGGTCAAGATTTAAGTGCTTCTCCAAGAGGTGTGGTTTATTTAACAATATCAGATGGGGTAAGTGTATATTATTGGAATGGTACAATATGGTCAACATCTAGTCAATTTATGATTGTACCAGCATATTCAGGAGCTGCTGGTGGGGACACTATTAATTCATATAGTTTTAAGACATTAGTAACTCCATTAGCTGGTTCATTAAAGTTTAAATTTTCATTAGAAAATGGTACCGGAAGATTTGCTCAAATTAGTAATATAAAACTTGCAATTACTTCTTCTATTAAAAGCCAAAGTTACTATTGCTATAAAACAGCTAATTTAGATTACGTTAAAAATATTGATATACCATATGGAGCACAAACTGCAAATGATACATATCCTAGTGAAATAGGTATGTTTGTTTTAAGTAATAATGTTTATGCAGGTGGTTGGTATGAATATGGAGTAGCAACAACTTATGGAAGTTTATTATTGTTATTAATGCAGAAGTACATTAACATATATGGTAAAAATATAATAAATATTGATTGTGATTTATCTAGTTTTTCTACAGCTAATGGAATATTAAATGCCTCCAAATTATTTAAGGCGACAGATACAGATCCAAGTAGTATTAATATAGCAAGTAATTCATATATGCTAGGTAATTCTACAACTAATTATGCTGAAGACAAAACTAATGCTACTTTATTACAAATTTCAAACACTAATATTACAGCCACTTATGGCTATTTAACATCATTTAACGACCTAATTTAAACAATATGGCATCAGTAATTAATGGAACTAATATAGTTTTATATTATTTTAACCCAACTACAAGTATTGCTGTACCTTTTGGTGCTGCAACTAGTTGCTCATTTGAAACTAGTGTAGATCAAGTTGAAGTAACTAGTCAAACATCGGCTTGGTTTAGAGAATATAAAAGTGATGTAATTACTTGGTCAGTTAACTGCGATGGCTTTGTTTCACTTAGTGATAACTATAACTACGCATATTTATTGCAGTTAGTATTAGATAGGACTCCAATTACAATTAAGTTTTCTATAGATAACGATAACGGAACTGGCAGTGGTTTATTAGGATATACTATCCTTACAGGATTAGCTAACATAACTAACGTATCATTAACTGGTCCAGTAGAAAACACATCTACTTATAGCGTATCTTTACAAGGCACAGGAGGTTATTCAATAGATGGTGTAGCTGTTACACAACAAGGAATAAACATAAGTAGTCAAATAGTTAAGATGTATGATTATACAGCTACAGGCGGTGAAACAACAGTAAATCTTCCTGGTGCTATTGGATTTTCTTGTTTTAGTGTAACTAGAGGTGGTGTAGAAGTACAAGATATTAATCCTGTTACTTTAGATGCAGAAGATGTAAGATTTAACTCAACTACAGGTATTTTAACATTCGGATCGTCATTATCGGCTGAAGAACATATAAGAGCATTATTTAAATAATATGGCACAATTAGTACTTAGAAACATACTAGCTGGTTCAGGAAATGTACTTGCTGGTGGTGATAACAGTGGTAACGTTAATAAAATTACTATTGGTAGTGGTTTAACATTAACAAGTGGTGTTTTATCATCTTCTGGTGGTGGTTCAAGTTTAATATTGACAACAATAGGAACAAGTGGTGCTGCTACTTACAGTAGTATTACAGGTATTTTGAACATTCCTATTTACTCAGCAGCTACTGGTTCGGTATCTAGTGTTTTTGGTAGAACAGGTACCGTTATTGCTGCTAGTGGCGATTACAATACTGATTTAGTTACCGAAGGTTCTACTAATTTATACTATAGCAATGATAGAGCTAGAAGTGCTTTTAGTGCAACTACTCCTTTATCATACAATAGTACTACAGGTATATTTACTATATCTCAAGCAAGTACATCTACTAATGGGTATTTAAGTTCTACTAATTGGAATACTTTTAATAATAAACAAGCAGCTTTAAACGGAACAGGTTTTGTAAAGATAAGCGGCACTACTATAAGTTATGATAATAGTACTTACTTAACAACAAGTAGTGCTGCAAGTACTTATTTACCATTATCAGGTGGTACTCTTACAGGTGCTTTAGGTGGAACAAGTGCTACATTCTCTAATAGTGTAACTGCAAACACATATTTAAATTCTATAAATCAAGTTATTGCAAATAATACAATAACAAGTCCTACAAATGATAATACTTTAACAAATGGAACAGTATATTCTTTAAATGGAATTACTACAGTTAATAATTATGGAATTGGTCTATCTTCAATAAGAAATGGTGCTTATGATATATGGTTTCAAACAGGAAGTAATAATGGTGGAGGTTATAGATGGTATATTGGAACAACTGAGAAAATGACAATGAGTAACATAGGTAATGTCGGTATAAATACTACATCACCAACATACACTTTAGATGTAACAGGTACAGGAAGATTTAGTTCATCAGTTACTGCATCTTCTTTAATTAAAAGTGGTGGAACATCTAGTCAATTTCTAAAGGCAGATGGTAGTACAGATTCAAGTGCATATATTACTTTAACTTCTTTGAGTGCAGTTAATCCACTATTCTATAATACTACATTTGGAACTTTTTCAATTAACCAAGCTAATACTTCAACTTCAGGTTATGTTTCTTCTGCAGATTGGAACACATTCAATAATAAACAACCTGCAGGAGCATATCTAACTGCTAATCAAAATATAAATTTTCAAACTTATTTAGGTGATGTATCAGGTTCTTCTTTAGGAAATACTAATTTGAATCCTACTTTAGTTTTAAATACAATTACTCAATCAACAGGTTCTAGTTTTGTAAAAATAACACTAGATACAAAAGGTAGAGTAATAGGAAATACAAGTGTATCTTCAAGTGATATTACAAGTACATTAGGTTACACACCATATAATGCTACTAACCCAAATGGATATATTGCTTTAACTTCATTAAGTGCAGTAAATCCTTTATTTTATAATACAACTTATGGAACTTTTACTATAAATGTTGCTAATACGAGTCAGTCAGGATATTTAACTTCTAGTGATTGGAATACTTTTAACAACAAACAACCTGCTGGTTCTTATTTAACAGGAAATCAAAGTATATTCTTTAATCCTAGCGGTGATGTTACAGGTACTTCAAATGGTGCAACAACATTAAACCCTGTTCTTACATTAGCTACAATAACACAGGGTAGTGGTTCTGATTTTGTTAAAATAAATATTGATACTAAAGGAAGAGTTATAGGTAATACAAGTGTATCTTCAAGTGATATAACTAGTGTTTTAGGATATACTCCTTATAATTCTACAAACCCTTCAGGTTATATTACATCTGCAGGTTCTTCTGCTTATGCAACTAGTGCAGGTTCAATTAGTGGATTTAATAATCCTACTACTGCAGGAACTGCTAATACAATAGCTTATAGAGATTCCTTTGGTTATTTATACGCTATTGCTTTTTATGAATACTCAGATATTAGATTTAAAAACGTATTAGAAACAAATCCTATTATTGAAGTTAAAGGTATTGATGTTATTAAATTTAATAGAAAAGACAATACTTCAATAAGATATGGATACTCTGCACAACAAGTTAAAGAATTTGTACCTGAAGCAGTTAGTGGTGATAGTGAATTAGTAGTTAATTATAGTGATATTCACACTTTAAAAATTGCTGCTTTAGAAAGAAGAATTTTAGAACTAGAAAATAAATTGAAATGAGTTTAAATACAAATGCTTTAGTTACTTATGCTAATTTAGATTCTATTTCAGGTTTAATACCAAATGGAGCATATCCATATACTTCAGATAGAATCGCTACTGCATTAGGTGTAAAAAACTATTACTATGTACAAACTTCATACTTATCAGGATATGCTAACAATGAATGTCCTGTTTATCAAGATATTGTAGCTTTACCTTCATATTCAGTTACTATATATGCTAGGGCAAGTTATAGCAGTCCAGCAGAGGTTATTAAAATAAAATATAAAATAGGAGATAATACTTGGGTACAAAAAACTATAACAACTCTTGGTAATCCTACATATTCTAATTTAGGAAGTATAACAGTTCCTGAAGGTGGTACTATTTATTTTGGTTTTCAAAATCCTTCCAATGTTAATGTACAATTTGGAGTAGGTAATGGTGGAGGATATAGTGGTTATTGTGGTCAATCTGCCCCATATTCTACTCAATTTTATGCAAATGGTTCAATTTACTTAAATGCCAAGGTAAATACTTCACCACCTTACATTTATAGTACCTGTTAAAAAAATTGATTAAATTTGTAAAAATTATATATAATGTCTTCTTACGCTAATGCTGACTTTAAACCTGCCCAATATAACATCCAAATATGGAAAAATGACACTTGGAACAATACCTTTACTTTATTAAACGAAACCACTCCTATTAGCTTAGTAGGGGCAACTGTAAAGATTCAGATTAGAAAAAAGGCTAATTCAACAGATGCTTTAGCTACTTTAACCATAGGAAGTGGTATTACTATATCTGGAGCAAGTAGCAATGTAATAAATGTTGCTTATAATGTAGGTATAGATGCTGGATCATATGTATATGATATGGCTATTAAGTTTTCTGATGGGACTGAGAAAACTTATATATGGGGTATTTTTATAATTTACGAAGATGTGACTAAAATAAACTAACTAGAATGATAAATTTAACAGTTGTTGAGGACAATGTAACAATAACGGTGAGTGAAGTAGGCCCTACTGGTCCTGCTGGTCAAGGGGTTCCAACTGGTGGAACTACAGGTCAAGTTTTGACTAAAACAAGTGCTACTAACTATGCTACTACTTGGACAACAAATGGATCTGGAACTGTTACAAGTGTAGGAATAACTGAATCAGTTGCTGCTTTAAATATTACAGGTAGCCCTGTTACATCAAGTGGCAATATAAATATTGGCTTTGCAGGTACTTCTGCTCAATATGTAGCAGGTGATGGTTCTTTAGTAACATTTCCTACCACTTTTGACGAAGCTAAAAGACTTGTAACACAAGTAACTAATAGAAGTGGTGCTACTATGACTAAGGGTACTATTGTTTATATCAATGGTGCTCAAGGTAATTTACCAACAATAGCTAAGGCTATTGCTACAAGTGATATATATTCTGCACAAACATTTGGTTTTCTACAAACTGACATAGCAAATAATGCTTCAGGGTATGTAGTTATAGCTGGTAAATTAGATAATTTAGATACACAATCTGTTGCAGAAGGTGCACAATTATACCTTAGTTCAACAATTGCTGGAACTTATACTACTACTAAACAATATGCACCTGCTCATTTAGTATATGTAGGTGTAGTAGTTAGAAGCCATCCAACTCTAGGATCAATTGAAGTAAAAATTCAAAATGGCTATGAATTAGATGAAATACATAATGTTTTAGCACAAACTCCATCAAATAATGATGGTATATTTTTTAATACCTCTACTCAACTTTGGGAGAATAAATCAATAAACACAGTATTAGGTGTTACCCCTATAGGATTAACAAGCTTAAGTGGTGTTGCTCCTGTATCATATAACAATACTAATGGTCAAATTAGTATGGCTGCTGCTAATGGAACAGTTCCAGGTTATTTGACAACTACAGATTGGAATTCATTTAACAATAAGATTAGTTCAACAAGAACAATAGGAACTAGTGCTCCATTACAAGGGGGAGGCAATTTAACTGCAAATAGGACATTATCTATAACTCAAGCAGATGCTTCTACAGATGGTTATTTAAGTGCCGAAGATTGGTCTGTATTTAACAATAAAGTGAGTTCTACAAGACAGATTACAACAACAGCTCCTTTAACTGGTGGTGGTGATTTATCAGATGATATTAATGTTGGTATTACTGCTGCAAGTAGTTTAACAAGTGGTTATATTACTTCATCTGATTATGTTGATTTTAAAAATAGTATTAAGCAATTTGGTTCTGAAACCTTAGGATACATTACTAAATATACAGGTAATAATACTATAGGTAACTCATCTATATACGAAAGTGGAGGTACATTATTTTTACCTTCATCAGTAAACCAATCAGGACTAGGAAATAGTAAAGCTCTAGTAACAGATGGTAGTGGTAATACTGTTTCTGCTACAATAGGAAGTGGTTTAAGCTTATCTGGTGGTGTCTTAACTGCAACAGGTACTGCATCAGGTTCTATTGGTGGTTCAGGTACAATAAACTATATACCTAAATTCACAGGTACTGCTGCAATAGGAAACTCAAATATTCAAGATAGTGGTTCTTTAATTACTTTAGGTTCTAATACTCAAATTTTAAATGGTGGGTTAGGAATAGGAACTTTCCCTTCTGTTGGTTATTCATTACTTGTTGGTAAAAATATTACAGGAACTACAACTTCTATTGGAGTTTATCAATTTGGAACAGTTCAAAGTGATGTTACTACAACTGCTAATGGATTTTATAATCAAGTTAATACACAAGCAGCATCTTTTAGTTTAAACTATAATCACTTTTTAGCAGTTCAAGGTACTATTGGTGCAGGTAGTACAATTACAAATCAAACGGCTTTTAACGTAGCTGCTAATTTAACTGCGGGAACTAATAACTACGGCTTTAGAGGTCAAATTCCAAGTGGTACGAACAGATGGAATCTATTTATGGAAGGAACTGCTGATAACTATCTTGCAGGTGCATTAGGAATTGGTACTACTACATTAACAGGATACAATCTAAATATTGCTAAAAACATTACAGGGGCTACTAGTTCATATGGTGTAAGACTACAAGGAACTGTGCAAAGCGATGTAACTACGTTAGTTGCTGGTTATGGTAGTTTGTTAAATACTGCTACTGCATCTTTTACTCTTACAGATTATGTTCACCATCGTTCAATGCAAGGTACTATTGGAGCAGGTTCTGTAGTTACAAACCAATATGGCTACTATGCTGATAGTTCAATGATTGGTGCTACTAATAACTATGCTTTTTATAGTGCTATTCCTAGTGGTACAAATAGATGGAATCTTTATATGACCGGAACTGCTGCTAACTATCTTGCAGGTGTATTAAATATAGGAAGTACAACATTATCAGGTTTCAAATTAGATGTAAATGGTACTGCAAGAATGCAATCCACTTTAAAAGTTGGTGCAGCAACAACACAAAATGCATCTTCAGTTCTTGATATAGAATCAACTACACA
>Ga0114958_10000738_pt1 | contig 27513 bp, 20 predicted proteins | sample C_130208_EF_Meta_FD_89577 | JGI IMG/M metagenome (GOLD analysis project Ga0114958, IMG submission 89577) | Freshwater microbial communities from Lake Croche, Canada to study carbon cycling - C_130208_EF_MetaG | ecosystem: Environmental > Aquatic > Freshwater > Lake | place: Lake Croche, Canada... | reverse complement strand
CCGCTTGAAGGAGACTGTGTTTTTGGGCTTGCCCGACCACCGCTTTCCAAATCCCCGGATAGCTCTCTTTCCAAACGACAGGCATCTGCGCAAAAAGGATTGTTTGGGAGAAAAAAAGAAGGAAAAATAAGCTAGAGCGAGTTTTCATATAGGCTTGAATTAACAGGTAAAAATGATATAACTGGAGGGATTACCAACGCACAGCTTTGAACGTCCAATCCGGATTAACTTTTTGCATTTCTATTTCATCATTTCGCTTGCTTAAGCCGCAGGCTAGGTAGTTTTGATGCAATGCCGCCAAGGCCACGCGATCTAATTCGACCCCTAAACCGGGTTCGCTCGGTACTTGGACTGATCCGTCCTCGAATTTCATCCGCCCCCCGATAATAATTTCGTCCGATTGCCATGGATAATGCGTATCCAAAGCATAGGTCATTTTAGGTAATGCGGCACCCAAATGTACCATAGCAGCTAAGGATATGCCCAAATGGCTATTGGAATGCATCGATAAATCCCTTCCGAAAGTATCACAAATACCGGTCAAGGTCATCGACGCCCGTAATCCACCCCAAAAATGATGATCACTTAAAATGATATCCTCTGCACCGATGGCGATGCTATTCGGAATTTCGGCAAAGGACGTGGTGCACATATTCGTCGCCAAGGGCGTCTTTAATGCCTTTCTCACCTGGGCCATGTTGTCTTGCCCGCGGACAGGATCCTCCAAATATTCCAAATAAGGCTCCATTTCTTTCCCATATTGAATGGCTGTTTCGACGGTCCAAAGGGCATTGGGGTCTATCCGTAATGGATAATTTTCCCCAAAGGCTGCTCGCAAGGCAATCACCGCATCGACTTCCTGGCGCGGTTCAAAAACACCGCCTTTCAACTTAATCGATTGAAAGCCAAATTCCTTGCACATCGCCTTCGCCTGTGCCACAATCTCTGCTGGGTTTAAGGCACTTTTTTGTCGGGCTGCATCCCAGCCTGTGGCATTTGGATTCATGCCAAAGCCCAATTCGCCACCCGCTCCTTCGTATTTATAAAACAAATAAGCCGAAAAAGGAACCCGATCTCTGCGCTTTCCGCCTAATAAATCGACGATCGGTTTTCCAGTCACCTTGCCCATAATATCCATACAAGCGACCTCCACGGCACTGAAAATGTGGACTAATTTTCGTTGGTCCCAAGGAGCTAATCCTCGGTCCGCCACGGAATCGGTGCCGAAATTTTGTTCTAAAAGGTCGCGAATTTGGTTTAATTGGAATACATCTTGACCGATCAACAGCTTTTTGGATTCCTCTAAAGCCGCATCGATGTCTTTCGTTCCCGGAATTTCACTAATCCCTGAAATGTTATCCTCCGTCACAATTTCTAAAACCGTTCGCAGCGCATAGGGGGCATGCAGACCGGCTGCATTCAATAAAGGGGGGTCAATAATAGCTATCGGGGTAATGTGAATTTCCTTAATACGAGGTCCAGCCATATATGTCATATTATTTTTTTTCTTTTTCGATTACTATTACCAAAGAACTATGATCTAATTCTCCATTTCCCATAGCGACAGCTTTATTCATTTGATCAGCTACCTGAGCGGTTCCGGATAAATCCACTTGGAATGCCTTTCCCGTCGCCAAAGCGATATTTAAATCTTTCTGATGCAATTTTATTTTGAAGCCAGGTTTAAAATTTCGGTCGATGATCCGCTGGCCATGTAGGTCTAAAATCCGGCTTTGGGCAAATCCCCCAAGCAATACTTCGCGCATTTTGACCAAATCCACCCCGGCTTCATGGGCTAACGTAAATGCTTCCGAAACGGCTTGGATGGTCATGCCGACGATCATTTGATTACAGGCCTTGGTTATTTGACCCGCACCGGCTTCTCCGATATGAACGATGTTTTTACCCATGGCCTGAAAGATGGGCAAAGCCTGGGCGAATGCTTCGGCAGAACCGCCCACCATGATGGAAAGAGTGGCGGCTTCTGCCCCGACTTGCCCACCTGACACCGGAGCATCGAGGGCCTCTACGTTTAATTTGGCTAATTCCGCATGAATTTTTTGGGCAACCAGGGGTGATATCGTGGACATGTCAATAAATACCTGACCTGCCTTCAAATCATGCATAATCCCTTCAGCACCGAATAAGACTGCCTCGACTTCAGGCGAATCTGGCAACATGCTGATGACAATCTCAACCGATTCTATGAGTTGTTTGACTGAGCTACATACATGCGCTCCCGCTTCATGTACCTCCTGGGAACACCCACTTTTTTCAAGCACAAAAACAGAAAATCCTGCTTTCAATAAATTCAAAACCATGGGTTTCCCCATGATACCAATTCCAATAAATCCAATGTTTTTCATATACGAATTAAATCAAGGGGAATAATTTAGCCCCAATTAAAATGACGACCAGTCCGGTTAATCCCATGACGACCAAGAGGGGAGAAATGGTTTTAAGCGCTTCCTTTTCGGTCAGGTCGCTCAATTTACAAAATATCCAAAAGCCCGCATCGTTCATCCATGGGACTAGTTTGGATCCGCAACCAATCGCCAAGCCAATGTAAACCGGATTAAAGGCCAAATTAGCCTGGCCAGCCATTCCCGACAAAATACCGGAAGCCGTAATCAGGGCCACTGTCGCGGAACCTTGCGCGGTGCGCACAATCGCAGCGATAAAAAATGCCATGGGAATTAAGGCCATTTGGTATCCTGCTGTGAGTTCGGCAATTTTAGCGCTGATTCCGGTTTGTTGGAGTGTCCCCCCAAACGCCCCTCCCGCAGCCGTAATTAAGATAATTCCGCCACCGCTCATGAGGGCCGACTGCACAAATGGGCTTAAATTTTGTCCTTTGTCCTTTTTGTTTTTGGCCATGACCCACAGCGCAGCCACGCCGCCTAAAATGATGGCGATGTTCTTATCTCCGAAAAATTTAATGAAGGCCGCAAATTGAGTAAATAGACTTCCGGCTTGAGCTCCTTTTAGGAAATTTGAGATAGCGGTATCTAAACAAATGAGGCCCAAAGGAATCAAAACAGGTAATAAAGAGATGCCTAATCCGGGTAAATGCTGGTCTTCCTTCGCTGATATTTCTTTTAGATCGGCTAATTTTGCGTCTAAGGAATCGCGCAATTCGATGGGCCATTTTTTATTCGCCCATACGGAAAATAGGTATCCGGCGGATACTGTGAAAAATCCAACCACGATTCCACATCCCATCATTAAGCCAATCGGGATATGCATTTCACCGATTAAAAAAAGTGGGCCTGGCGCGGGTGGGACTAATGAATTTGCCATGGCGGCGCCTGACATAATGCATAGGATTAATAGTAAATAATTTTTGCCGATACGTAAGGTCATCGCTTTCGCTAATGGAATCATTAGAAAAATGACAGTGTCAAAAAACACGGGGATTCCAAGAAAAAAACTTCCAAAAAGAAAGGCGAAGGGCGCTTTATCCACTCCTGTAAATTTCAAAAGGGAACGGATGATGCGTTCGGCTGCGCCGGATTCCAACATGCATTTTCCAATGATCGCCGCCATGGCGATTAATATGCCTATTTTGGCACAGGTATTTCCGAATTCAGTCGCGATTCGTTCGCCCACACTTTTTTTCGAAAATGACAGAGCGGCCGCGGCATCCATGCCCTTGGATAGGCCAAATTGCTCGATCATGGCCATTGGAGTCAAAAATGCGACCACAAAAGCACCGAATAAAAGGGCTAAAAAAGGATGTAATTTTAAACCAATAATACCACCTACGACCAAGACGATTCCGATGGCCAATAATAAAATAGGGTCCATAATTAGGATTGTTGAGTTCTAAGTTGTGCTAATTTTTCAGCCATAGCTTTCGCGCCATTTGCCACAAAGGTTCCATCTGCGCCACAGGCAATAAATCGAATGCCCATTTGATGATATGTCGAATATTCCTCTGGATTGAAAAATAAAATCCCGGTAGATTTCCCGGCTTGATTGGCCGCTTGAATGGTTTTTTCTACGGCGGCGAGATATTCGGGGTGGTTAAATTGGCCAAAAATACCTAGCTCCATCGTCAGGTCTGCGGGGCCAATAAATAGGACATCGACTCCCTCGATTTGGGCGATTTCTTCGACATGATTCAAGGATTCTTTTGTTTCAATCTGGACAATACCTAAAATGGTTTCTGGAGCGTTTTCGTAATAGCTTTGGAAATTCTGAGCAAATTGGGTGGCCCGAACCATTTTGGCTACGCCTCGCTGACCGATGGGTGGATACTGTAGGCCATTGACCACTTTTTTGGCTTCGGATGCATTATTTATTTTGGGACACATCACGCCTTCGGCGCCCATGTCTAAGATACGTTGGATCCGCTGGGGTTCAGCACTCTCGACCCGGACGAGGATGCCCGCTGAGGTGTGTCCTAAGGCCTGAATCTGCGCTAGGGCTTCCATTTCTGTGCCTGCACCATGTTCGAGATCGATCAAAACCCAGTCGAAACCTGATAAACCCACAATCTCAGCGGTTAAAGGACTGCCTAGATTAAGCCAACAACCATGCAGGGTTTCCCCATTTTTTAATCGTTTTTTGAGTTTTTTCATATAGGTTTTATGGGTTTAGAGGGCTACGCTTTATTTCATTCTCCTTTCCGCAGCTATTCATTCGCAGCTTGCTTGCGCTTTCCTTAGGAAGGACGATGAATTAAATTTAGTAAAGCTAAAAATATCGGCGAATAAATTTTATTAGCATTTGAAATTAAATTATTCCTACAGTTTGGTAAATAGGATCTCTAAATTAAAATAGATGAATTAGTTTTAGGAGGAATGAAAAATTAAAATTTAGCTTTATTGAATTTGGCAAATGCTTAAATTGAACCTTGTAATCGTAACACGAAAAATTAAATTAAGAATGAAAATTTGTTATTTGATATGTATAATTGGGTTACAATTTATATCGATACATGGTTTTAGCCAAGGAAATTTTCCGTGGAATAATCCTTTGAAAATAGCTTGGTCCGCGGATGGAATTACATTTGGTACGCCAGCCATATTTCAAGATTCTTCGGGTGTTCCGTCCGTCATTAAATGGAAGGGAGACACGTTAATTTCGGCTTTTCAATGGTTTAGGCAGCCGAATCCTTCACCAACCTGGGATAAAGTGGCTGTAAAATTTTCATTTGACAATGGTCGAACCTGGTCTAAACCGAAGCCAATCGTCATCAATGGTTTGCCTGCAAACTATCAAAGGCCCTTTGATCCAACACTAACTGTTTTTCGCAATGATAGCATACGAATTTACTTTTCTTCAAGCATTGGAATGCCTAAAAATGGATTAGACGCTACCGTCAATACATATTCTGCGAAAAGTTGCGACGGGCTTACTTATTACTTTGAACCTGGGCCACGGGTAGATGTACAAACGAATCAAGTGATTGACCCAGCCATTATATTTTTTAATTCGAGTTGGCACTATTTGTCACCCATAGGCTCACCCCAACAAGGCGCCTATCACTATGTCTCGCCAGATGGACTTAATTTCACCCCTCTTGCTAGTATTCCATCAGATAATTTTCATAATTGGACAGGAAATTTCATGATCGAAAATTCAAATGAATTGCGTTTTTATGGAAGTGGGGCCACTATTTGGTACAATTACTCTGCAAATGGTAGTATGTGGTCTGCCTATGTTTCTACGAACATTCAAGGTGGGGATCCCAGTGTTTTAAAAATTAAAAATAATAACTATTTAATGGTTTATGTAGGGCAACCTTATCCTTTAAATATTTTAGAAATCGCTTCTGAATGGCAGCCAATTCATATTTCTCCAAATCCTACGCATGGATTAATTCAGGTGAGAGTTAATTCGACAAATGTAGGTTCAAACTATGAGGTTTATGATTTCAGTGGTAAAACTGTTTTAAAAGGAAAAATCACTTCAGAAAACACCGCTATCGAATTTACCAATTTGCCCAGTGGTAATTATTTATTTCATCTTCTAGGAAGTTCAAACCTACTATTTAAAGTACTAAAACTTGATGCCAATGAATGAAAAAAACGAAGCACAATTTAAATGGCAAACGTGAACATTAGATTTGCTCGATGAATTTGAAAACCTATTTTAAAGGTCAGCTTTGCCAAAATATAGGATACAATTTTCCCGAAGAAAAAATTTATTTTAAGTTTTAAAAAGATATTCATATTTTTGGTAAAATAAATTCTAAACTAATTATAACATCATGAAAAAATTAATCGTATGTCTCCTCGTTTCAGCCTCTTTTCTTTCGTGTAAGGAAGCTACAGATGCTAAAAAAACAGCCAGCCAAGATCCTTTGAGTGGAACGTTCACGGAGCGGGATGAAAAAGGAAAAAAGATGTTTGAGAATTTAGTTCGTTTTACCAAAGAGGATTTCTCTTATGCCAATGATTACCTTTCTCCTAATTTTCAATTCAGAACGGCTGCGGATACAGCTGTCATTGTTAAAGGTATCGACCAGGCGGTCGCCTATTGGAAGCAAGTTCACGTTTTGTTTAAAGACCTGTCATTTTCAGAAGGTCGCGTACAAACATTTTCTTTGAATAATGGAGAGGTTTATACGGCTTATTTTGGTCAAATAACAGCCACTGGAAAATTCACGAATAAAACCGCCACCCATCCTATGCACATCTGGGTTAAATGGGAAGGTGATAAAGTAGGAAGCCAAATGGATATGATCGATTCCAAATTAATTGCGGAGGAAGCCGCGGCAGCCGCCGCAGCCGCGAAAGCAGCTCCAGCAACTAAATAGTTCAAATTTGTTTAAAATGATACGAAAGAGGTCTCTAGCATAAGAGACCTCTTTTTATTTGTAGCGTACTCTCAGATACCGATTCTATCCGTTTGTGTGACCGAATCTTTTGGTTTATTTTTGTAAGCAGACTTAACAGAGTAATGAAATTCAGCCGATAGAACTAAAATCTCTTGATAAAAAGCCTGCTAATAAACCTAGCTATGAAATCTTTTTTACCCATCAAATCCAGGACATTTGGATTGTTATTTCTGTTCGCCTTAGGGGCTCAAATGGCCTTTGGTCAAAAACCCAAAACTGCGCCTGTCGACATGGTCTATCCGCTTTTGGATGCGGCGAATTCGCGTTGGTTCTTTTTTAATTCCGCCACGCGGCCTTTTGGGATGGTGAATTTGAGTCCGGATAATGCCTATGTGGGTGATTGGGGATCAGGTTATCGATATAATAGTGATTCGATTAAATTTTTTAGCCACATTCATTGTTGGCAATTATCCGGCCTCCCCGTTTTACCCTTCACCGGAAATACGAATCCGGCCCTCGGTCCTGAAATATATGGCTCGCTTTACAAGCATGCGAAAGAGATTATTCGGCCAGGTTATCACAAAGTGCATTTGGAGAAATATGATATCGATGCGGAACTGACCAGCACCCAGCGCGTCGGATTTCACCGCTATACTTTTCCTGAATCGGCCTCTAGCCATATTTTACTCGATCTATCTGTGGAGCTGGGGCCATCAGACACGCAAAGCGGTTACATCAAAAAAACAAATAACCAAGAACTCGTGGGCTTTGCGGTCATGGCACCTACCCGTCGCCGACCAAAGTCCGTCGAGGTGTTTTATGTCATTCAATTTGATAAGCCTTTTGATTCATTTAATGGTTGGAAAAAGGGCGTCATCCAAAATAAAATCGATTCCATCGCCGGCGAACGGGTGGGAGGATTCGTGTCTTTTACCACGCGTAATAAAGAAGTGCGAAAAATGAAGGTCGCGATTTCCTACGTGAGTATCGATCAAGCGAGGCTTAATTTAAACGCCGAACTCTTGCATTGGGATTTCGACCAAGTGGCGCTGGATTCCAAAAATGAGTGGAATCGGGCCTTGAAAAAAATCGAAATAAAAGGAGGGACGAAAACGGAACAAAGGCGTTTTTACACCGACTTATTTCATAGCCTTCAGGGTCGCAGAATCGTCAGCGACGTGAATGGAAAATATTGTGATCGGACAGGCCCGGTGAAAAGAATTCAGCAGATCCCTTTGGCGGCTAATGGCAAACCAGCTTTTCATCATTATAATTCAGATTCCTATTGGGGTGCACAATGGACCCTAAACACCCTGTGGGATTTGGTATATCCAGAGATCAAAGAAGAATTTATTCAATCGATGTTGATGATGTACAAAGACGGAGGCCTCATTCCTCGCGGGCCATCGGGCGGAAATTATACCTATGTCATGACGGGTGCGACGACCACCCCATTTATCATTAGTGCCTATATGAAAGGCATTCGGAATTTCGATTTGGCTACGGCTTATGAGGGGATGCGCAAGGATCATTTTCCGGGTGGGATGATGGGTCGGTCGGGCTATGAGCACACGACCTCGATCGGTGGAGGCATTGAATTTTACATCGACCGCGGCTATATTCCTTATCCCATAGGGCCTAAAAAATACGGTTCGCATCAGGATGGGGCGGGTCAAACCTTGGAATATGCGTATCAAGATTGGGCTTTGGCGCAAATGGCCAAAACCTTGGGTAAAGAAGGAGATTATCGCCTATTTTTGAAGAGAGCGGAGAATTATAAAAACCTCTATGATGCCTCGACAGGCTGGATGCGGGTTCGGCATTTGGATGGTTCATGGGAAATTCCATTTGATTCGATGCGCTATGATAACGGCTGGGTCGAAGCGAATGCCGTTCAATCCACCTGGTTCGTTCCACATGATGTGGCGGGCTTAATTAAATTGATGGGGGGCAACGAGAAATTTACCCAAAAATTAAATTATTCATTCACAGCTTCTGAAAAAAGCCAGTTTAAATCCACCGTTCACGGGATTCGCTCAGGTGTGACGGGCAACAACATCGCTCCGGGCGGAAATGATGCATCGCCACTTTCGTATATCAATTATGGCAATCAGCCATGTATGCAAATGGCCTATTTGTTTAATTATTCAGGGGCTCCTTGGCTCAGTCAGAAATGGTCTCGCGCCGTGATCGACTCGGTGTATAGTGGTTTATCGCCGCAATATGGGTATAGTGGCGATGAAGATCAGGGCTTGATGGGTTCATTGGCGGTCTTGATGAAAATGGGGTTATTCTCCATGCGAGGGGGTGCGGAGGAAAAACCGATTTATGAAGTAGGAAGCCCTATTTTTGATGAGATAAGTATCCATTTGAATCCGAAATATTATCCAGGTAAAAAAATCACGATTCTAACCAAAAACAACTCGGCGAAGAATCAATACATTCAATCGGCGACTTTCAATGGGCAGGCATTAACTAAGCCTTGGTTTTACCATTCAGATTTTGTGAAAGGGGCTGTACTTCGTTTGACGATGGGACCTACACCGAATAAATCGTGGGGTAGCAAGGTAACAGATGCGCCGCCATCGATGTCGAGTGAAATAGCGCATTGATTTGTCATTAGAAATTTGAAATTTTTTAACAGATATATTTTTTATTGTCGATTTTTATTCGGTATTATTGGTATTCATAAGATACCAATTAAAATAATATGTAGAATTTAAAATATGTAAAAGACATGAAAAAACTTGTACTACTTTTTACGGCAACTGTCTTTGTTTTAGGTAGCATCGCATTGAACAAAAAATTGATTCCTGGCAGTACTTTGCACATAGCCAAAGTAGTGGGTGCTGTTCAGGACAAACAAATTTCTACGGTTGACGATAATTCGGGTGATTGGCTTACCTATGGTCGGAATTATGGGGAGGAACGATATAGTCCTTTGGGGCAAATAACGAAAGAAAATGTAGGCCAATTAGGTTTAGCGTGGAGTTTAAATCTAGGTACCAAGCGCGGGATTGAAGCGACACCTTTGGTGGTAGATGGAATTATGTTTATTAGTGGGCCATGGAGTGTGGTATATGCCATCAATACTCGAAATGGTAAATTATTGTGGACTTATGATCCACAGGTGCCTAAAGAATTTGGCGAAAAGGCGTGTTGCGATGTCGTTAATCGTGGAGTGGCCATGTACAAAGGCAATATTTTTGTGGGGACTTTGGATGGACGTTTAGTTTCGATTAATGCATCCACAGGAAAAAAGAAATGGGAAGTTTTATCCGTTTCACATGATCGTTCGTATACGATTACAGGTGCTCCTCGCGTGATGGATGGTAAAGTGTTAATCGGGAATAGTGGCGCCGAATATGGTGTTCGAGGGTATGTAACGGCCTACGATGCGATGACTGGCAAGAAAATTTGGCGATTCTATACGGTTCCGGGGAATCCAGCGAATGGATTTGAACATCCTGAAATGGAAGTTGCAGCCAAAACTTGGAATGGGGAATGGTGGAAATATGGAGGAGGCGGTACAGCATGGGATGCTTTTGCCTATGATCCCAAATTAAAACTCATTTATGTAGGCACGGGAAATGGTTCCGTATGGAATCGAGAGATTAGAAGTCCAGGGGGAGGAGATAATTTATATCTATCATCCATTTTAGCTATTCACGCAGAAACAGGAAAATTAAAATGGCATTACCAAACGACGCCGGGAGATTCTTGGGATTATACGGCGGTCCAACAAATCATCTTAACCCAATTAGAAATCAAAGGAAAAAAACGTGATGTCCTCATGCAAGCGCCTAAAAATGGGTTTTTCTATGTCTTAGATCGAAATACGGGCGAGTTGTTGTCTGCGGAGCCTTATGTGTACGTCAACTGGGCCTCGAAAGTAGACATGAAAACCGGAAGGCCTGTGGAGGCACCGAATGCTAGGTATGTGAAATCGAATGAGCAACTTTATCCGGGTCCCATCGGGGGACATAATTGGCAACCGATGGCCTTTAATCCCAAAATGAATCTGGTATACATTCCAGTACGTGAGGCATCTATGACCTATGGAAATAAAAAAAACTTTGTATATGATAAAGATCACTGGAGCTTGGGCGTAGGTAACAATCCGGATAATCCAACGAATAAAGATCAAAAATTCGCCAAATCATTTGGGAAATTAGTTGCCTGGGATCCGGTGCAAAACAAAGAAGTTTGGAGTAAAATAGAAAAAACAACTTGGAATTCGGGTGTTTTAACTACCTCGGATTTAGTTTTCCAAGGAAATGCAGAAGGTGATTTTAATGCATTAGATGCCAAAACGGGCCAAGTTCTTTGGACGAAAAATTTGGGAACAGGGATCATCGCTCCGCCGATTACCTATTTAGTGGATGGTGTTCAATATGTTACGATTGCTGTAGGTTGGGGTGGAGTATCGGGTCAGTCAAATAAGAGTACGGAACAGTTAAACCCTGGTACAGTTTATACATTTGCCATAGGCAAAAATACGGCGATGCCTGTCTATGAAAAGCAGGCTAAAAAAGAATATTTAACATTGCCGGTAGAAGCGACAGACGAACAGATAGCCAAAGGAGCTAAATTATTTGGAAAATATTGCGGCGCATGTCATACCTTAAGTCCAAATAATCCTGGCGGGAACATTCCCAACCTAACGTATTCTCATCCTGATATCATAGGAGCTTTTTATCAAATTGTCCGAGACGGAATTTTCTTACCCAAAGGCATGCCCAAATTTGGCGGAAGGTTAAATGACGAAGATATTTCGAACATAAAAGGCTATATACTTTCAAGTGCGAAGGAAAATAGGGAAAGTAAATAAGTGATTTTAATTTAATTGGCTAGGTTAACCCAATAAATTAGTAAACCTTGTAGGCAAGTCCTATTTGGCTTATTAATTATTGTCCTTTTGAAATAAATTTGCAACTAATTATCATGAAGAAAATCCACTTAACCCTGCTCGTGTTTTTATTGAGTTTTACGTATTTGTCCGCACAAAAAAATGACAATTACGAAAAGAGCAAATTCAATATCATCAATACCGTTCAGGATTCCTTAATCAAAATATCAGCACATGCCTATGCGATTATTGCCAAGGGCGGCGCCGGAAATATTTTGATCTATGAAGCCAAAGATGGCTTTATCCTCGTGGATGATCAGTGGGAAGACGTTAAGCCGACAATCGATAAAATGCTCCAGTCTATTTCGAATAAGCATGTCTTATATGTGTTAAATACCCATTTCCATTTCGATCATACAGATGGTAATATGGCTTTTGGTAAACAGGGGATTAAGATAATCGCCCACGATAATTTAAGGAAAAGACTGTTAACCGAACAGCATGTGGCTCCACCTTCCGACGTATATCAAAAAGCCTACCCTTTTAATGCCCTTCCCAGCATTACCTTCAGTGATTCCTTAACGCTGCACGAAGAAATGGAGGCGATTAAAATTTATCATGTCCTGAATGCACACACTGATACAGATTCATTTATTCAATTTCAAAATGAAAATGTGTTCCATACCGGCGATGTTTTTGTTCGCTATGGCTATCCCTTTATTGACACGAATAACGGTGGAAATATCCTAGGTATCATCAAAGCCGTCAATGATCTGATTGCAAGAACAAATGATTCCAGTAAAATCATTCCCGGGCATGGACCTATTTCCAGTCGAAATGATTTGATTAATTACCGAAATAATTTACAATTAATTGTCGATCGAATTAAAGACGGCATGGCTAAGAATTTAACCGTCGAGCAAATCGAACAAAAAAACCCTGTTAAAGATATCAAATGGTGGAATGGAATGTTTGTGACTTCGAGCGTGTATAAAATGATTAAAGGCACTAAATAGGCAATTCAGAAATGCCAATCAGCCATCTTTCGAATGCAGGTCATTCGTACGTGGCCTCACCCAAACATCCATTTTCAATCCCAAATGAAATATTTCTCCTTCATCCTGGCAAGCGCTGTTATATTTTTTGCTTCGGCACAAACGCCAAAAAAAGTCAATTTCAGTCCCAAGGACTATTATACTCATTTCTCTGCGGCGAATCCAGTGGCTTTGCTCATAGAACCTGGCGATGTTATTTATACGAGTACGATTGATGCAGAAGGGGTTGATAAAGCCGGTATCAAACGCTATGTGGGAGAGGATCATAATCCATTAGTTGGGCCCTTTTTTGTAAAAGGCGCCGAGGAAGGAGACGTATTAAAAGTTACTTTCCTTGACATCAAATTAAATCGTAGTACGGCATTTTGTTTGCCTTATTTTCATGGACGGAGTATGCCAACCGACATTGTCGAACAAGTAAAAGATAATTTAAAACCGAGCGTGATTTGGGATTTAGATGTAAAGAAAAATATAGCTAAGCTTCATCACAAAACAGCACATTTGAATAATTTTAAAGTCCCTTTAAATCCATTTTTAGGCTGTGTAGGTCTAGCGGCACCGAAAGGGCAGGAGGTCCCTACGGTCGATGCGGGGACCTTTGGTGGAAATTTGGATTTTAGTAAAGTGAGAAAAAACGCTTCGGTTTATTTACCGGTGTATAACAAAGGCGGATTGTTGTACCTAGGTGATGGCCATGCGGCGCAAGGGGATGGCGAAATCAATTGGACGGCCTTGGAAACCTCCTTGGATATTGCCTTTAAGGTTCAGCTTATTAAAAAACCAGCCAAACAAATCGCTAATCCACGAATCGAAGATGCTGAATATATCATGACGGTAGCTTTGGATTTGAGCTTAGATAACGCGATAAAAACGGCCTCGAAGGGAATGCTGGATTGGTTGCAAGAAGAGTACGATTTAACGATCATCGAGGCGACCCAAGTGATGGGCTCCTCTTTGGAATATAGAATCGCGGAGATCGTTGATCCTCATGTGGAGATTGTCGCGATGATTAAAAAAAGTGTATTGAAAAATATTCCAAAACATAAAAAATGAAACAAGGCGGATCTTTTAAAGTAGAAGGCCAAACGTTAGTACGGACATTCGAATTTACCACGTTCGAAAACGCAATGCGTTTCATGCATGAGGCCGTCCCTTTTATCAGCGAAAAGGACCATCATCCGACTTGGACGAATACCTATAACCAAGTTCATGTTACGCTCTGCACCCACGATGCAGGAAATTCGGTGACAGAAAAAGATTGGGAATTAGCGAGGTATTTGGATGAGCTGTATCTCAGGTTTAATTCGATTTCCTAGGGGGCGGATTTCAATCGCCTAAATAGGTGCATATTCTGCAAATAAGCTCTTTTGAATGTAGACTTGCTAAGTTTTTAATAAACCGCTAATTTGTGAAAAAATCAGAATTTTTACTGAAACCTATTTTTAATTAATTGTCTTCCATGAAAGTATGTGTCATAGGTGCTGGGCCATCGGGTATTACTGCCCTCAAAAATTTAATCGATCAGGGCCTTGATGTCGTTTGTTATGATTTCAATACCGAGGTAGGGGGCAATTGGATTTACAATGAAAACCTCAGTCATTCGAGCGTTTTTGAAACGACCCACATCATTAGCTCCAAAACGCTTTCGCAATATGAGGATTTTACCTTTGATGAATTCGAAGCCGGACTACCTGATTATCCCTCTCATGATCAATTAAGACGTTATTTTCAGGCCTATGCCGCCAAATTTAATTTATATCCTCATATTCAATTTAATACCTTAGTTCAATCTTGCGACTTAGATAAATCGGCTCATTGGCATATCAAAACGATCCAAGATGGCAAGGAAACAACGGAGACATTTTCACACCTGGTGGTTTGTAATGGGCATCATTGGAAGCCGAGACTCCCAAATTATCCTGGAAATTTTACAGGCAAATTCATGCATTCCCATGAATTTAAGCAGGCAAAACCCTTCGAAGACCAACGCATTTTAGTCATCGGTGGCGGAAATTCCGCTTGCGATGTGGCGGTAGAAACGAGCCGGGTTAGTCGAAAAACATCGATTAGTTGGCGCCGAGGTTACCGCATCGTTCCTAAATTTTTATTTGGAAAACCAAGCGATGTCGTGGCTTCCCGCTTTGCCTTTTTACCCACGGGTTTAAAGTTTTTTCTATCCGAATTATCAGTCAAAATTTTTTCTGGGTCCAATAATAATTATGGATTGCCTGAACCTGAGCATGCGATTACAGGTACTCATCCGACCATCAATGAAGAGCTATTATACAAAATAAGACACGGAAAAGTATTCCCTAAAGTTGACATTGAACGCTTTGATGGCCAAAATGTGCACTTTAAGGATGGATCCGTGGAAGAATTTGATACCATTATCGCATGCACCGGCTATATTTTGGAGCATCCTTTTTTTCGTAAAGACTTTTTAAATTACAGCGAAGGCGAGGTCCCTTTGTATTTAAAAATGCTGCATGAAACGTATGAAAATCTGTTTTTTGTGGGGATGTTTCAGCCCTTAGGATGCATTTGGCCCGCCGCGGAATTACAGAGTAAAATCGCAGCCAGAGCCATCAAAGGTCTATGGAAACGCCCTCACAATATCGCGGAGCTTTGCCAAAGAGAAGTCACGCATCCGCATTTAAATCAAATTAAAACCCCAAGACATACGATAACCGTCGACTTTCATATATTCATCAAGCAACTCAAAAAACACTTGCCCAAAAATTACGTGAGTAAATCGCCCCTTTGATGAAAGAAACCATCGTTTTTGTTCACGGAATGTCCCACGGCGCCTGGTGCTGGGAAGAGAATTTTATTCCATATTTTGAGCCATTAGGCTACCGTTGCATCGCCTTTGACCTTCCTGGACATGCTAAACAAGGAAGCACAAAAGCCATTCATTTTTCGATCGATGATTACGTACAGGCCCTTGCGGATGTCGTGGAGTCATTGGAGGAAGCTCCTATCCTCGTTGGCCATTCGATGGGCGGGATGATCGTCCAGCGCTACCTCGCAAAAGGAAAATGTAAAAAGGCGATCTTGATGTCATCAGTCCCGCCCTCAGGCGTCCTTTTGCCCAGTCTTCGCGTATTAATCCATCACCCGGGCGCATTAAAATTCCTGTTCCAAGCTAATCTTTTAGGTGTTTTTAAAAAATACCCACATTTGATGTTTGGTTCAAATGTCAATAAAACCTCCTATGCAAATCGAATGTGCGCAGAATCCTTTTGGGCATATTTGCAATTAATGATTCCCATTCGCAACTTAAAGAAAGGATTACTTATGCTCGTGATGGGAGGGCAGGAAGACCAGCTCATTTCTGTTCTTGAATGTAAACAAACTGCGAAAGCCTATGGGGCCCAATTAGCCCTGATGGAAGGAGGATCGCATGATTTAATGTTGGATTCAAATGGTAAAATTTATCTCGACCTAATTCATGCATGGCTTAAAAATCCCGCTAAATAATTTACCTTCATGTAGCGATATCGACTCACTCGGACATGATATCCGATGCGTTAAAATCTAATTCAAAATGCTAAGATTTGGCCATTAATTGAATTTAGTATACCTATATCGATAATTATGAAGAATATCTCATTGGAAATTGATAAAATTTAGTCAAATAGGAATTTTATAAGGGTTTAAATTTAATTAGTAAATTACGTGTAATAAACCTATCAAAACCGATGAGAAGAAAGCAGTTTTTACGAACAAGTGGCTTAGGGATTTTTGCTGCCTTGGCCCAAACAAATGCCTTAGACAGCGAAGTCCATTCAACATGGAAACGCAAACGCTTTTCGATCGGTGCGTGTGACTGGTCGATCTCGAACACATCCAATTTAGGCGCCATGGAAATGGCCAAGGAAATAGGCTTGGATGGTGTCCAATTAAGCCTTGGCTTAAAAGCGAATAACATGCATTTGCGGAGAAAGGACGTCCAAGAAGCCTATAAATCCTTAGCTAAAATCTTTCAAGTGGGCTTTACCGGCTTGGGCATCGGGGAGCTCAATAATTACCCTTTTAAATCCGACCCTCAGACCGACTTATGGGTCGCCGATAGCATTCAAGTAGCCAAAGAATTTAACGTCAAAGCGGTTTTGATCGCCTTTTTTAATCAAGGCGATTTGAAAAACGACCCCAAGGGACAAGATGCGGTGATCCAAAAATTCAAGGACATCGTGCCCATCGCAGAAAAAGCGGGTGTGACCTTGGGTATCGAATCTTGGTTGAGCGCCGAGGAACACATGCGCATCATCGACGCCGTAGGTTCTCCGAATGTAAAGGTCTATTATGACGTGGCTAACTCGGAGAAAATGGGCTACAACATCTACGAAGAAATCAAATGGCTAGGTAAAAAAAATCAAATCTGTGAATTTCACTTCAAAGAAAACGACGCGCTTTTAGGACAGGGAAAGGTGGATTTCCAACGGGTCATGAAATGCATCGATGAAATCGCATATTCCGGTGCTATTCAAATCGAAGGGGCCGTTCCTCCAGGAAAAACGATGTTGGAAAGCTATGTTAAGAACAATCGATTCCTCAGGGATTTAATCGACTAAACAAAGATTAAAAAGCTATTTTCAAATGCTATCTTTTGAGAATTTCTTACCATATAATTAGAATGCTTACCCTACACCAGAAGCTTATATGAAAATCATTAGCATCATTTTACTGTTTTTGTTTCCTTATCTTTTTATCAATGACGGAACAACTTTGTATGTCCCAGAAGGATTTGAAGTAGAACTTTGGGCGGAATCGCCGATGTTGTATAATCCGACCAACATGGATGTGGATGCCCGCGGCCGTATTTGGGTCACCGAAGCCGTGGAATATCGGGATTTTAATAATAAACCCGCCGATCGGTTCAACTTTAAAGACAAGGGAGATCGGGTCGTGATTTTAGAGGATACCGACCACGATGGTAAAGCGGATAAGTCCACCGTCTTTGTCCAGGATATGGATTTAAAAGCCCCATTGGGCATCGCGGTCATTGGGAACAAAATTTTTGTGAGTGCCTCTCCTCATGTGATCGTTTACACAGATGAAAATCAGGATGACAAACCCGACAAAAAAGAAGTCTTTTTAACCGGATTTGGAGGATTTGATCATGATCATTCTCTGCACTCTTTTTTAGCCACGCCCTATGGAAAATTCATATTTAACACGGGCAACGCGGGTCCGCATCTAGTGCAGGATAAATCCGGCTGGACCCTGCGCTCAGGTAGTCTCTATGCGGGGGGAACTCCTTACATAAAAGGCAATGCGGGAAATCAAAAAAGCGATGATGGCCGCGTGTGGGTGGGGGGCTTGGCCTTGGAGATTGCGCCGGATGCAAGCCAATTAAAAGTCATGGCGCATAATTTCAGAAATAGCTATGAAGTGGCGATGGATTCCTATGGCAATATGTGGCAAAATGACAATGATGACCAAGTGATTGCCTGCCGAACTTCTTGGCTCATGGAAGGAAGTAATGCGGGATATTTTTCCAAAGACGGTACGCGCTATTGGCAAGGGGATCGAAGATTAGACCAAGATATTTTTACGGCGCACTGGCATCAAGAGGATCCGGGTGTGTTGAAAGTGGGCGATAAAACAGGCGCCGGTTCTCCCACTGGGGTGACCGTTTACGAGGGAGATGCATTTGGGGAAAAATATAGGGGGATGCTTTTGAGTTGTGAGGCGGGAAGAAATTTGATTTTTGCGTATCAAACGAGTCCGAAAGGAGCTGGTTTTGCGATGAAAAGATTTGATCTTTTAAGTTCTTTCCCGGTTTCGGATGAGTACTATATTTGGAATGATAATTTCGAAGCCGATAAAAGAAAATGGTTTAGACCGAGCGATGCGGTCACAGGTACCGATGGAACCATATATGTGGCGGATTGGTATGATGCGGTGGTGGGTGGCCATGCCATGAATGATAAAAAAGGATATGGTCGAATTTATCGGATTAGGCCCAAAGGCAAAAATCCCCAAGTGCCGACTTTGGATTTCTCGACGACCAAAGGGCTCCTTGACGTATTAAAATCACCTGCCATTAATGTAAGAGCTGTCGCCTTTGAAAAATTAAAGAGCGCAGGTGAAAAGATAATTCCGGACCTCGAGCCTCTGCTTTCACACCCAAATCCCTACATTCAGGCGAGGGCTATCTGGTTATTAGCGGCTTTGGGCCCCAAAGGACTCGAAAAAGTCGAACGTATTTTAATCGCACACATCAAAAAAACGGCAAAGAAATCAGAAAACCCTTCTGAAATGACGGTAACAGCTTACCGTGCTTTGCGTAAGTCGGGCAAAAATCTGCTAGCGATCAATCATCGGCTTTTGAAATATCCATTGCATGCCGCTTTAGTGAGGGAAATAGCGATAGGACTCAGGGACCTGAATTACAAAGACAGTCAGGTGGATTTAGTACAAATAGCCTCTAAATTTAGCGCCAAAGACCCTTATTTATTGACCGCCCTAGGAATCGGGGTGGATGAAAAAAGGGAATTATTTTATGCGGATTTTGCCAAATCATTGCCTGCAGATCCCCTAAAATATACGGCTGCTCAAAGTTCCATTTTGTGGGAATTGCATCCGAATGCCAGTATTAAATGGATAAAGAAAAGAGCGCAATCGACTTCGTTGACAGCTGGTCAACGAAAAGAAGCCATGACCACCATCGCATTTATGAATTCCCCGGAAGCGGCGCATGCGATGCTAGATTTAACTAAATCGAAATTGGCCGACGTAGCCCAACAAGCAGATTACTGGGTCAATTTCCGTAAAACGAATACATGGGAAAATGTCATTGCCTGGAAGGTGGAAGAGGAACAGCAATTAAGTCAGCAGCAAAAATGGATGATTCAATCCGAAAATTCATTAATTAATGATACCACATTAGTGCTTGAGAAAAAGCAGGAATTAGCTCAAAAAGTAGCCCTAGACACCTATGGAGCTAGATTACTGATGCTTGATGCCGCCAAAGGCAAGATTAAAACCAAGGTGAGGGAATTGATTGAACTTCATATATTCAATAATAAAGACATTTCGATTCGTAGTTTGGCGGCTGATTATTTTAAACGTCCAGGAGGAAAATCGCTATCAGTCGATTTGGCCATGAACATGCCGTCCGACCTCCAAAAAGGAAAAAATATTTTTGAAACGAATTGCATTTCATGCCACAAAATTGCCGGGAAAGGTGCTGATATCGGACCTGATTTATCGCTGATTAAAAAGAAATTTGACAAAAAAAATATGCTTGACGCGATTATAAACCCGTCGGCTAGTTTAGCTTTTGGGTATGAGCCCTGGATGATCAGCACGAATGCGGGCAGCTACTATGGATTTTTAATGGCTGATGCGAAACAAATTATCCTGAAAGATTTAACAGGGAAAAGGAATACGATCAAAGCTTCTGACGTGACGTCGCGGGTACAGCAAAAAAACAGTTTGATGCCGGAACCTAGCTCTATGGGATTAAAAGAAAAAGATTTATCTGATTTAACTGGGTATTTATTGAGCTTGTAATTTGGTATTAAACTAATAATGAAAAAATTGATTTGTTTGATTTATGAATAACTCAGCCCTTATGAACATAGCTAAATGCCTTTTGATTTTGCTTGCCTGTGGAATTTCCATCGAGAGCATGGCCCAAAAAAATATACACCCCAATGTCATTTTAATTATCACGGATGACCAAGGATTCGGTGACCTGGGAATTAACGGGAATTCGCTCATTAAGACCCCGGTCATCGACCGTTTTGCGAGGCAGAGTTTGCGATTTAATGATTTTCATGTTTCTCCCGTGTGTGCACCTACGCGTTCCAGTTTAATGACTGGTCGTTATTCCTTGCGAACAGGCATCCGCGATACCTATAATGGAGGGGCAACGATGGCTTCCACTGAAATTACAATCGCCGAAATTTTGAAGCAAGCAGGGTATCGAACAGGCTTGTTTGGGAAATGGCATTTGGGGGATAATTTTCCTAGTCGGCCGATGGACCAGGGATTTGATGAGACCTTAATGCATCTTGCTGGGGGGATGGGTCAGGTAGGTGATGTAACGACTTATTTTCAAAAAGATAGTAGTTATTTCAATCCGGTCCTTTGGAAAAATGGAAAAAAGGAGGCTTATAAGGGTTATTGTTCTGACATCTTCGCGTCGAATGCCATCCAGTTTATTGAAAAAAACAAAAGCAATCCATTTTTCTGTTACCTCTCCTTTAATGCGCCTCATACGCCATTGCAAGTGCCTGATGCCTATTATCAGATGTATAAAAATTCGGACCCGTCCCTTGAATTTGAGAAGAAAAACCCCATGCATCTGAAGATGAGCGAACAGGACAAAGAGGATGCGCGCAAGGTCTATGGCATGGTCAGCAATATCGATGATAACATAGGCAAATTGCTCAAAAAAATCAGTGATTTGGGAATTGAAGAAAATACCATCATCATTTTTATGACGGATAATGGTCCGCAGCAATTACGTTTTACGGCGGGTATGCGAGATAAGAAAGGCACGGTTTATCATGGAGGAACTCGGGTTCCTTTCTTTTTGAAATATCCGGCTTTGACGAGGGAAAGTAGGGTTATTGAAACGATGGCGGCTCATTTTGATGTGCTGCCTACGCTTTCGGAATTGTGTCATGTAGATTTGCCAAAGGATCGTAAAATTGACGGGAAAAGTCTCGTGCCCTTGATGAAAGGCAAGAAGGTCGACTGGTCGGACCGCGCCTTGTTTAGTTATTGGACAAGAAAGTATCCTGAACTTTACAAAAGTATGGCCATTCAGAAGGCAACCTATAAATTAGTGGGGCAAACGAATTATAACGCTTCCATCGAAGATTTCGAATTGTACAATTTGAAAAATGATCCGGAGGAATTGCACAATATTGTCAAGGGGAATCAACAAATCGCCAAGAACCTGAAAACAGAATTAGATCGTACGTACCAGGAATTAATTCAATCTGAAAATTTGATCAAACATCCGGCGATTGTGATTGGATCGAAAAAGGAAAACCCATTGATTTTAAATCGGAATGATGCGGATGGGTCACGGGGATTATGGGATCAAGAAATAATTTTTGGAAAATGGAATGTCGATATGCGGAAAGGTCGGTATAATTTTAAGTTTAAATTCATTAAGCCGATCGCGGCGAATGGCGATATGTATTTGGAAACGAATACGATTATTAATCAAATGAAGAATGATAGGAAAACGGATTTGATTGAGATGAAAAATGTTTTGCTTCCTGCCTTACAGGGGGAATTGATTCCCTACTATTTGATCGAGGGGAAAATGATCTTGCCCTTTAGTGTTGAAATTGAAAGGATGGATTAAATAGGGTAGGGGGCGGATTTTAAAAAGCATTTTATTCATTAAAAAGAATATTTAATTTTGTATCCAAATGAATACACCTAATTGGATCCACCCAGCAAAAAGACATCGAAAAGGCAAAAGAGATTTTAAAACGAATTAAATAATCAAAATGGAAATGTCAAAATTTGATATCGCGGACTATTTAGATAATACGGAAATGATTACAGAATATCTGAATGAAGTTTTGGTATATGGGAGTGAAGCTGATTTACTTGTAGCTATAGGGCATATTGCAAAATCAATTGGGATGACCAAAATTGCCCAAGAGTCCGGATTAAGCAGACCTAGCCTATACAAAGCTTTATCCGATGGTTCGAAGCCTCAATTTGATACGATTATTAAAATTTTAAAAGCCATTGGCCTACAAATACAAATTAATCCCCTCAGCCCCAAAGAAGCTCTTGTATTTCCTACCTAAAACCTAGCTCGTAAGGATGTGTCTTATCCATTGGAATCATAATTGCTCAAAAACGAATGTACCCGTTAATTTCAGTTTTTGCGAATATTCGATACCTTTAGTGAAATATAAACAAGCTATGATCCGATTATTCCTTTTATCCTGCACTACTTTATTTTTATTGGCCTGTACGATGGAAGGGAAGGAGTTGGCAGTCATCAATACCCCTCTTTTAACTTTTACGGATCCGGAATTTTACCTGAGTCTTCCTAAGCAAAAATCTTTTTTTCAGAAAATTGATAAGCCGGGTCTAGGAGCCTCAGGTTCTGTCATTCAGGTCTTTCCTGAGCAAACATTTCAACGCATGGATGGCTTTGGCTTTACCTTGACCGGAGGAAGTGCACAAGTCATGAATCGCTTGGAACCGGTAAAAAAGGCTGCTTTATTGCAAGAGCTGTTTGGTCCGAATGGTTTATCTGTCTTGCGCATCAGTGTAGGGGCCTCGGATTTAGATTCGAGTGTTTTTACCTACGAGGATGTGGAGGGGAAATTTAGTTTGGAGAAGTCGAAATCGGATTTGATTCCTATGCTCCAACAAATCATGGCCATCAATCCTACCCTCAAAATCATGGCATCCCCTTGGTCTCCACCGACCTGGATGAAGGATAATCTCGCTAGCAAAGGCGGTTCACTGATGGAAAAATACGATGATAGCTACGCGAATTATTTAGCCAACTACATTCAAGCGATGGCCAAAGAAGGCATTCCGATTTGGGCAATGACGCCTCAAAATGAACCGCTGAATCCCGGGAATAATCCCAGCCTGTACATGACCTCGAAGATGCAGGCAAATTTCATCAAAACTTCCTTAGGGCCTACTTTTCTTAAACAAAATATACAAACCAAAATCATAGTCTATGACCATAATTGCGACCATCCCGAATATGCGATTGATCTATTAAATGATCCTGAGGTTCGAAAATATGTAAATGGATCTGCATTTCATTTGTACAGTGGCAATATTTCAGCGCTCAGTCAAGTGAAAGCCGCGCATCCAGATAAGGATGTGTATTTTACGGAACAATGGACGGGATCAAAGGGGGATTTTACAGGGGATTTTATGTGGCATGTGAAAAATGTGATTTTGGGAGCGGTGAATAATCATGCCAAAACGGCCATTGAATGGAATTTGGCCACGGATCCAAACTTCGGTCCGCATACGCCCGGGGGATGTACGGAATGCTTAGGGGCCTTGACGATCCACGGGCAAGAAATTACGCGAAATCAATCCTATTATATCGTGATGCAAGCTGCGCGATTTGTGCCAACGGGATCCATAAGAATCGGTATTTCTGTTCCTCCTGGGATACAAGCCGCCGCCTTTAAGCGCCCCGATGGGAAAATAGTGCTCCTGATTCAAAACGAGGGAGCCAAAAAGGATTTGAGCCTGCAAAACCTCAATTTTGAAATTCCGACTGAATCTGTTTTGAGTATCATTCTTTGATCAAATGGAAAAAAAGTTTTTTATATTTCTGGCGGTAATTTTTCTGCTCGGTTGCGATGCTAAACCGATCGATTATTCCAAACGGACCCATAAGTCCAGCTACGTTCGATCTAGTATTACCCAAACCGGCCGTTTACGAAAAGCCCATGTTCGAAAGAGTTTCAGCACCTCCAAACGAGCCTTCAGGAATCGCTTGAATTCGAAGAGCTATTACCATCGTAATAGGCATCGGAGGAAATTAAGGAAGGGGGATTAGGTGGAGAGGGGGTATTTTTTAAGTGTCCCCCAAAACAGACAATTTAGAATTGAAGAAATAACCTTTAATTTTAAAATCATAATTTTCATCTTAAAGTCGCTAATCTTTAATTGCCTATACATATGAATTAAAATTCCGTACTTCTTTTTGAATTTCTTAAAAATAAAAAACCATGAAGCCCCTAAATCTCGCCTCCTTCGCACTCATTTTTTGTATGTTGGTAGCTTTTGAATCCTATTCTATAAAGCCTCAGCCCATGAATCCCATTGTTAAAACCCAAAGTGGTTTGGTCAAAGGCGTCCTAAATGCAGACAAAAGCGTACTGTCTTTTAAGGGTATTCCTTTTGCGGCGCCGCCGGTGGGGAACCTGCGTTGGCGTGCACCTCAGGAACCGCTTCCTTGGGATGGCGTCCGACAAGCGGATCGGTTTGGGGCAAGTGCCATTCAAATCAAACAAGGTTCGCGTAATCCTTGGACCAAAGAATTCATGGTGCAAAATGAGATTAGTGAGGACTGTTTATTTTTAAATATTTGGACGCCCGGGCAAAGCAGCGCTAAAAAACGCGCTGTTCTGGTGTATATCCATGGCGGTGGTTTTGTGGAAGGTTCCGGCGGGGTGGATGTCTATGATGGGGAAGAATTATCCAAAAAAGGAATCGTGGTGGTGACCATTAATTACCGTTTGGGTGTATTTGGTTTTCTCGCGCATCCTGAACTCTCGGCGGAATCGCCCCATCAGGTGTCGGGAAATTATGGGATATTAGACCAATTGGCTGCTTTGCAATGGATTCATCGGAATATCGCTTCTTTTGGCGGTGATCCTTCCCGGGTTACGATTGCGGGTCAAAGCGCCGGTGCTAGTTCGATCAATGCCTTGATTTTGGCGCCTCAAGCGGCCGGGCTTTTTCATGGAGCGATTACCGAAAGCGGAACTAAATTAATGAATGCTTCTCAAAACATCCCTTCTTTGGCAGATGCTGAAAAATTAGGACTGAAATATGCGAAGGCCAAAGGTGCTTCGAGCCTCACTGAACTGAGGGCTTTATCAGCGGAAACCTTGATGAAGCCAGATACCTCAAAACCCCAAATACGATTTGGTCGGGTGATTGATGGCTATTATCAACCGTCGGATATGTTTGCTGTATTTGCCCAAGGAAAACAAAATGACACGCCCTTTTTGAATGGCTATAATGCGGATGAGATGCTGTATTTGGGGGATAAGGGGCAGGAGTTTGTTGGGGTATATGGGGCTAATGACAAGACCTTAGAAAAAAAAGCGGGCCAGCAACAATCCCTGTTAAATGCCAATTTGTGGATGGAGCATCGGGCGAAAACCGCCAAAACGAATGCCTATGAGTATTTCTTCACGCGGGCGATTCCGTGGCCTGAACATCCGGAATTTGGCGCATTTCATACGGGTGAGGTTCCATATGTGTTTCATAATCTGAAAATGATCGATCGGCCTTGGACGTCGCTGGATACGTTGGTGGCGAAGCAGATGTCGAGCTATTGGGTGAATTTTGTGAATACGGGAAATCCGAATGGGAAGGGCTTACCCACATGGTCGGCCTATCAGCCCCAAAACAAACAAGTCATGGAAATCGGCACTAAAACGGAGATGATTCCGATTACCGAGAATGCTACGCAATACGAATTTTTGAAGAGGCAATTGCTAAAGGTGAAATAGGGATGATTCCCCCCTAGCTTTGGCAATCCTTGCCGGTTTGCCAAAGCTACGTTTTTTAACGCTATACGTGTGAGGGGTGGACTTATTATCTTGGCTAGGTAGTTGATAATCCACTTTGTTTAGGTGGATTATTGGGATAACTTTGGCAAACCTCTAAGGTTTGCCAAAGGTTTACCCGGTTTGCCAAAGGTTTACCCGGTTTGCCAAAGGTTTACCTAGAAACTTACTTATGCCTAAACCAGCAGTCCATTCGCTCGTTTTCGTACCCTTTAAATACCGTATTGACGGGAAATCCATGGCGTAAATTTTCATGAAAGCGCGTTCTAGCCAGGTAATTGAATGCGCCCATGTCACCAGTATATTCGCTTTTGTTTTCACGATTATAGGTTTCGTGCAAGTCACATAATTGCCCAAGAAAATCAAAAAAGATCGGAAAAGCACCGCCAATGACCCCGCAATTTAAAAGCGTTTCTGTTGCAAATCGCTCCTCATAGGCTTGGTAATCTTGAATTTGCCCGCGCAGGTGTTCAGCGTGCGCGAGCATCCAATCATTATGAAGCGTTTTAGGTTCATCTCCACAAAATAGGGCTTTGGGATTATCCGTAAAAAACGAATCTTTAAATGGGTTTTGGGCCAACGTAACATCCGAAACATCAGTCACAAAAACACCCTCGACGGATTCAGAATTTGCAGCTAGGTAATCGCGGTACACAAAATACCGATAAACATTTGGGTTAAATTCAGGAGTATACTCGACCCGAACGAAAGAAATATGCGCATTTTCGTAGCGCGCACAGGTCTCCTCTGAAAAATTATTGTGAAAAATGATGCCTTTGAGATTCGCATTGCCAACTGACTCCGCCCAAGCCCGAACTAATTCATAATCATCATCCGCTAAGGTAGTATTACGGTTGACGTCATATACACCCGTGATGTGACATGCCAGGACGAGATGAATTTTACTTGGCATTACATTGAATTTGACGCAAGTTCCTTCTTCAAAACAGCGCAGGTGCTATTTGGGTTATTTCGGTAATATATGTAGGATTTTTGGAACACTTTCTTCACCCTAAACTGAATTTTAGCCCTTTCATAAAAGGCCGAATCCGCAGCAAAACCTCCCTCAAATTGAATACTTTTAAACACCTTTTGGTGACCAAATAATGTCCCAAAAAGAACGGCATCGTCTAAATGAATAGGCCGGCTTAAATCGTTTTTATCAGGAACATAATAGTCTTCCAAGGAATCCACCACCGTCTCCGTCGTGGAACAAATCAAATCCACATCCTCCATTTCCTGCAGACAAGCACTCAAATGAAAGGGCTTATACTCATCATCACTATCCAAAATGGTGATAAACTCCCCAACACTATTCAACACCCCCCGATTAATGGATTCCGCTTGTCCCCGATTGCGATGACGTATATACGTAATTTTATCTTCGTGCCTCTCCACATATTCCAAAAGCGATTTACGATCGTTTTCTGTACTTCCGTCGTCGATAATAATAAGTTCAAAATCCTGAAAATCTTGCTCTAAAACAGAATTAATGGCTCTTTTAGTCAATTGAAATTCCGTATTATATACCGCCATTAAAACCGATAT
>Ga0114958_10000737_pt1 | contig 27550 bp, 27 predicted proteins | sample C_130208_EF_Meta_FD_89577 | JGI IMG/M metagenome (GOLD analysis project Ga0114958, IMG submission 89577) | Freshwater microbial communities from Lake Croche, Canada to study carbon cycling - C_130208_EF_MetaG | ecosystem: Environmental > Aquatic > Freshwater > Lake | place: Lake Croche, Canada... | reverse complement strand
GTCAGTCTGCGCTTGATGGTCACAGTCTAGTATTGCCACATAGGGCGTATTCAACTGCGCAACAAGCCAGTTGATTTTTTCGCTTTTAGGGTCAACGCCTGCGAGCGCAATGAAAAGGCTTTTGTTGCCGCGCGCGCTGAGTTTGCGAACCTGCGTTGCGGCGACTGGCGTGTCTGTTGAAAAAAGAGCGTCGAGTTGTTCGACGGCAGCCCGGTCTTGTCGTTGTAAAAATAGTTGTTGCAAGTAAGGAATTGAGGTGTCGTGACTGTCTTTGACGAGCAGATAGATATCGATCGGGCCTGCGTGATCTTGCGTCAAGAGCGACTCAAGTGCGGCGATGGCCAGCGCACCCTCATTGCGTGCCGGTACCAGCACAGAAATCGGCTCTTGCCCGTTCAACGCAAAGTCGCGTGGGCTGACTCGGCGTGTCAAAAAAACGAGACCACAAAAATAATGCCCGAGCGCATAGGCTGCGAGCATTAAGGCGAAGACGGTACAAAAGGCTAAAAGAATGGTCACGCGAGCAAGGTCTGAGACGACGCTTGAGCAAGCGTCAACAGCAAGCGTTATACAACATTCCTTGCCAAAATAACGACTAACTCTTGGTGGAGGTCAGGATGCCTGTTTGCCCAAGCGCATTAAGCGTCTTGCGCAGCCTTATTTTTTTAAGGGTTGCAGCGGGATGGGAGTGCCGTCGGGCAATGAAATCTTTGCAGTATTCAAGAACATTGCCACCATGCTGTAGTAGCCCGTCAGCGCCAGGGCATCTAATACGCCAGCCCGACCAAAAAATTTGGCGGCTTGTTCGTATACGGCATCGCTTGGTTCGCCATTGGCAAGCGACTCTTTCGCCAGCTGATGTAAGGTGGTTTGCTCAGCGGTCATATCGGGCGGCATTTGGCCGAGCGCCAACGCCTTGATGATGCCATCGGCCAAATCGGTTGTGGTGCGGGCGATACGTTCGTGCGCAAACCATTCGTATTGGCAGTTCCAGTGACGTGCAACGGTCAATACAATCAGCTCAATGTGAGCCAGGCTTAAAGTGTTGCCATAGCGCAGGTGCTCACCCAACTGCTGAACGCAGTTGGCGAGCTCGGGGTTATGAATCAAGGCTAAAAACGGGCCACGAATGCCGCCGCGTGGGCCGCCAGCAATGGCCGCTGCCACTTCTTTTTGGCGGGGGCTCATTTCTTCAGGGGTTAAAACCGGAAAGCGGATAGGTTGAGCTTGGCTCATGGTGGTCTCCAGAATACAGTTGTAGTTTGGTATCAACGTAATGCTGGGCAAGCGTTGTGTCAAGCGATCAAGAAACAAATGGCTGAAATTCGCACCGCAGTAGATTACAGTAACGAAAGCCATCAAAAACAACAAGACCTTGCATCACCGAGACAGCCATGACCCCGTACGCCAGTTTGTTTTCTCCAATTGAATTAGCAGGCAGACGCTTGCGTAATCGCATTGTGCATCCGTCGATGACCACCGTGACCGGTGCCGACGGGCGTGCCACTGACCGGCTGATTCAGTATCACCTGAATCGTGCCCGCGGTGGTGCGGCGATGTTGGTGACTGAGCCTCTTGCGGTGGCGCCGCATCAAAAGGTTGCGACCCGTGTGCGTGCCTGGAACGCGCATGCCGAAGAGAGCCTCACACGCTGGGCCAACGCGGTTGAGGCTGAAGACTGCAGGTTGATTGCGCAAATACAAGACGCTGGTCGCGGGCGCCATGCCCCGGGTAGAAATTACGAAGCCATTGGCGCGTCGCCTTTACCGGATGACATTAGCTGGACCATGCCGCACGTCTTGTCTGCCGAAGAAATCTCAACCTTGCTTGGTCATTTTGTTGAGTCAGCCGCGCGCGTGAAGCGCTGTGGCTTTAGTGGGGTAGAGTTTTCGGCTGGCCACGGGCACTTGTTTCATCAGTTTATGTCGGCCTACTCAAACACGCGTACCGATACTTACGGTGGCAGCTTTGAAAACCGCATGCGCTTGGTGCTTGAGATGATCAAGCTCGTGCGTGAGCGCGTTGGGACTGATTTTATTTTGGGAGTTAAGCTGCCGAGTAACGATGGCATTGCAGGCAGCATTGATCACGCGGCTGCCGCACAGATTGCTCACTGTGTGACGCAAACAGGCTTAATCGATTACGTTTGCTTTGCACAAGGCGCGCATGCCAGAACGCTCGAGCTGCATATCCCCGATGCCAACAAAGAGCGTAATCCTTATGCCTCGACACTGAAGGCTTTAAAGGCGTCGGTAGGCACGGTGCCGGTGATGGCGCTCGGTCGTATTAATGACCCCGCGCAAGCAGATGCCATCATTGAGCAGGGCGAGGCTGAGTTGGTGGGGATTGGACGAGCACTGATCACTGATGCGGCCTGGTCGCGCAAAGCGCAACTGGGGCAAGCTTCGCGGATTCGGTATTGCGTAGGTGGCAATACTTGCTGGAAAACAATCGTGGCTCATGCGCCGATCGCTTGCGATAACAATCCGCGGGTGGCGATGCCAGATGAGCTGGACGAGGTGTTCACGCCTGCTGTCGCTAAAAAACGGGTGGTGGTGGTGGGCAGCGGTGTTGCCGGGCTTGAAGCGGCCTGGATCGCGGCTGCGCGTGGGCATCAGGTGACACTGCTGACACGCGCTTCACAGGTGGGTGGCAAAGTGCGTCAATTGGTGTCCTTGCCCGGGGGCGAGGATTTGAGCAGTATTTACGATTACCAGTATGTGGAAGGGATGCGTGTAGGCGTTGACTATCAGCTCAATCAAGACGCAACGCTTGAGACGATTTTGCACTATAAGCCCGAGGCGGTGGTACTTGCCACGGGCTCAACAATGATCTGGCCGCGCATGTTGCCTGAGGCCTTGCGCCAAGAAGGTTGGATCCCTGATTTGCGTCGTGCCATGACCGAACTTGAAGGTGTCACACAGCGACAATCAGGGACTGCGGTGGTTTTGGATATGGATCACACCGAAGGCACGTATGCAGCCGCCGAACGCCTGCACACTTTGTTTGATCGTGTTGTGGTGATGACCCCGCGAGCAACAATTGCCGATGAGGTCGCGCTTGTAACGCGTCAAGGCATCTATCGAAGGTTTCATGAAAAAGGCATCGACGTGCTCTATGCGGTCGAGCCGCGCTGGACCGATACCTTTGAAAATGAAGCGACGCTGCAGTACGTCAGTATTTACGGCGGGGCTTTAAAAGGGATCGAAAACGTTGCGTTTTTTGCCTATTCAACACCTAGACAACCCAATGATGAGTTGGTGTTGCCGCTTAAAGCTGCAGGCGTCGAAGTGAATTTAATCGGCGATTGCCGCGCGGCAAGAAATATTCTTGCCGCAACCGCGGAGGGCGACGCCATCGGACGCGCGCTTTAAGCCGTCACGCCGTCACAGGCGGACGCACCGTAATCGAATGCGCGGGCCGATCGGCAGCGTATTGTGTCGGCCGCCAGTGCAAGGTGCGTAATTCGCCGAACTCATGCGGTAAGCGCTGCCATTGATCGCCGCCATCCGTACTGCGAAACAGTTGCCCCAAATTTGTATAGGTAAACAACAATTGTGGATCATGCGGATGCGTGGCCACCGCCCATGGTGTGCTGTTCAAGTTGCCGGGCAACGTCAGCTTGTGCCAGGTGTAACCATAATCCTGACTGCGCCATAACTGCCCTGTGCTGCCAGGTGGCCCATTACCATTCGTTAAAAATATGACTGAATCGTTGCCCTGCTGCACTGTGATCCCGCGGGTGTATTGCCAGGGCGAGTCGAGCAAGACAAACGCCCAAGTCTCACCGTTATCCACGCTACGATGCAAGCCGCGATTCGTTGTGGCATAAAGAATTTTCTGCCCCGCGGTGTTATGCACAATCGCGATGCCATGCATATCGCATGACACGAGCCCTTCAGTTTTAAGCTGCCAGCTGTTGCCGCGATCGAGGCTGCGATACACGCCACCGATTTCAACGACGGCCCATATGGTGTTGCGTTCAAGCGGATCAAATAATATTTGTGTGACCCGCGTGGGGCCCATGTTGATCTCTGAAAACTTTTGAATGCCGGGCGTCGGTAATTCTTTCCAGGTCAGCCCAGCATCGGCTGATCGATAAAACGCAGCGGGGCGGGTTCCGGCGTACAGTACGCGCGCATCCTCAGGATCTTGTGCCAGGGCCCAGATGTCCGTCATCGGTGACGCAAGGGCGGTCCAGCGGGTGGTGCGTTCATCCCAGCGAAACAAGCCCATGTCTGTACCGGCATAGAGCAGATTTGAATTTGCAGGGTGCGAACAGAAGGACCACACCCGTGCCTCAAGGTACATGCCCGAATGACTATTCGGATGCACCCAGTTTTGCCCCAGATCATTGCTAAACCAGGCCGAGTGTCCGGCAGTGCCTGCGTAGACTTCAATCTGACTCGTCATGGTGTCTCGCTGTTAGCGCCCCACAAACACCGGTGCACGCTTTTCTAAGAACGCCCGTTGTGCTTCTTTGGCATCTTCGGTTTTTGCGATCGCTGCGGTCATATCCTGCTCATAGCGGTAACCATCGCGCAAGCTCATGTCTTCGATGGCGTTGAGTGTTTGTTTGGCTAAGCCAACTGATAATGGGCTTTTGCTGGCAATGGTATTGGCCAATTCAAGTGCTGCTGGCATTAAGCCCTCAGGGGTGGTGACTTGTAAAACCACACCCAGGCGATAGAGCTCATCGGCTTGCACGCGATAGCCCGTAAACATCATGCGTCGCAGCATGCTGTGTGGAAACAAACGCGCAGCGTGACTGCCGCCACCTAACAAGCCGACGTCAATCTCAGGCAAGGCCAGGCAGCCCTTTTCAGAGGTGATCAACATATCGGCCGAGGCGGCAATCGCTAAACCCGCCCCCAGTGCGGGGCCGTTCAGCGCAACGATCACGGGCTTGGTGCATTCGCGAATCGCATGAAAACATTCACGCGTACGGCGCGAGTGTGCAGGCAGATCGCCCGGCCCCTTGATCACCGAGGCACGGCCTTTTAAATCGGCGCCAGCACAGAAGATTTTGCCAAGGCCGGTCAAGACGACCGCACGTATCTCAGGGATTTCAGAAATGTAGTCAAGGGCCGCGGTGATTTCGTCGCTGAGCGTGCGTGACAGCGCGTTGACTGGAGCGTTATTCATACTGAGCACAGCCACATGGCCGATCAGCTCGTATTGGAGTTGAGTAAAGTCTTGCATAAAGGTGGTGTCCCTGAGTGTGATTATTCTGTCCCTAAACGCTATTAGAATACAGAAAATGCAGCGACATTGACGCGCGTAACCTTTCAGGCGAGGCTTGCGACGCAACTATTAAAAAAACTAGGGACAAAAAATATGCTGAAGGCTTTAAGTTTGGTCGTGCTGGCGACCGTGATGATCCCCGCTGTGCAAGCACAAACTGGGGCTTACCCCACAAAACCGATTCGCTTAATCGTGCCGTTTGCGCCAGGCGGAGCCTCTGATCAAACCGCACGTTTAATCAGTGAGCCGATGGCCAAAGAGCTTGGGCAGCCAATCATCGTTGAGAACAAGCCTGGCGGTGGGGCGACGGTTGGCGCGGCGCTGGTTGTCAGTGCCGCACCCGATGGCTACACCGTGCTCTACACCACGCCTGGACCGCAGATTATTAATCCCTACTTAATGGCCAAGCTTCCTTACGATCCAGACAAAGATCTAATACCGGTGTCGCGGGTCGCCTGGTTTCCAAATGTCTTGGTGGTGGCGCCCAAACTGCCTGTTAATACTGTGCAAGAGTTGATTGAGTATGCACGCAAGAACCCCGGAAAAACGAACTTTGGTAGCTCTGGCATCGGTGCCAGTACCCATTTGTCAGGCGAATTGTTTAAGTCGATGGCGGGCGTCGACATCACGCACGTGCCTTACAAAGGCTCGGGGCAAGTCATTCAAGATCTGTTGGGTGGCAATGTGCAAATGGCGATTGATAGTTTGTCGGTGTACATCGCGCAGATCAGATCCGGCAACCTGCGCGCCTTGGGCGTGGCAAGCCCAGAGCGTTCGCCTTTGCTGCCCAATGTGCCGGCGATTGCCGAGCAACTGAAAGGGTATGAGGCCACTGCGGTGAATTATCTGTCAGTGCCTGCAGGCACGCCACGCGCGGTGATCGACCGGTTAAATGCGGCATTACGCGTGGTAATTAACGAGCCTTCTCTGAACGAACGCATGGTCAATGGCGGCATGATCCCAAAAACAAGCACGCCAGAAGAGATGGCGGCCGAGATCGAAGTTGAACGCCTCAAGTGGCGAAAAGTCATCGCTGAGTCAGGGGCAAAAGCCGAGTAGCTAAAAAACTCTGCGTTGGGCTTGGGTATTGAATAACGCGTCAGACGAAGAGCTCGTCAGACGCCCCAGTTCAACTGCAAAAGCTGAATCAACATCAAAAAGACCAGAATTAAGGTTGTTTTTGCCCTAAAAGCCTCAAATCCAAGAGTGTTCATTTTCTTGTAAGATGTCCAACATCGAAAATAAAACACTCGGTTTCTGGAAAACTCTGCGTACCAGACTCTGAGTCAAGCTTGATTCGGAGACCTTGCATGCCTAAGTTACCCCTCAGCCGGTTCACAGTGCTGGATTTGACGCGCGTTCGTTCTGGGCCAGCCGCAGTCAGACAATTTGCCGATTGGGGCGCCAACGTGATCAAGATCGAAGAGCCGGGTGACCAGCCTGATGATCGGCCTGGTGGTTCGTCGCAATTTGCGGATTATCAAAACACCCATCGCAACAAACGTAGCGTTACGCTGAACTTAAAACACCCAAAAGGCAAGGCCCTATTTTTGAAAATGGTCGAACAGGCCGATGTGGTGATTGAGAACTATCGCCCCAACGTAAAGTTCAAGCTTGGCATTGATTATGAATCATTGCGAAAGGTCAACAAGCGCATTATTTTGGCCAGCGTTTCAGGCTTTGGGCAAGATGGCCCGTATGTTGACCGACCCGGTTTAGATCAAATCGCTCAGGGCTTGGGTGGGATCATGTCGGTGACGGGTGAGCCTGGACGTGGCCCGATGCGCGCGGGGATCCCCGTCGCAGACTTAAGCTCGGGCTTGTTCTGTGCGATTGGCACCTTGGTGGCGTTGCTTGAGCGAGAAGAGTCGGGCGAAGGTCAGTGGGTGCAGTCATCGCTGTTGCAGTCGCAAGTGTGGATGATGGATTTTCAGATTATGCGCTGGCTAATGAACAAAGAGATCCCGGGGCAAACGGGGAATGATCATCCAACGACCGCGGCAACTGGCGTCTATCCGACAGCAGACGGTTACATCAACTTGGCTGCGATGGGCACCGAGATGTTTATCAAGCTTGTGACAGCGATTGGCTTGCCCGAACTCGCCGAAGATCCGCGTTTTAAGTTGCTCAAGACGCGCGGTCAAAACAGACCGGCCTTGAATGCAGCGATTGCTGCTCGCACTAAGCAAGAGCCGACCGCAGACTGGATTGAGTTGCTGAACAAAGCGGGTGTGCCGTGCGGCTCAATTAAAAACGTGAAAGAAACAATGGAAGACCCGCAGGTTGTGCATTTGGGCATGGCTAAAACAATACAGCATCCAAATTTGGGCGAAATCAGCGTGGTGAATCACCCCGTGATCATGAGTCGCTCAAAGCGCGAAGTGTTTACTGCGGCCCCTGATCGCGGCGAGCACAACAAAGAGGTGTATGCCGAGTTTGGCGTAAGCGCGGCTGAGGTAGAGGTCTTACTTCAAGACGGCGCAGTTTAAGTGTGAATCCTTTGATGGAGAGTCATGGTGAGTAAACCTTCGGTGACTGCAACGGTGTACACCGCGCGCAGGCAAGCGTTTGTTGGGCGTGGCGCGGCAGCCACCAAACCTTTAATGCCTAGCGGCCCGCCTAAGGCGACGACGGCTTTTGATAACTTGGGCCGCCCAGAGAATTTGCCAGACGAAATCGCGCAGCAATTGCGGACCCGCATTTTGAATGAAAGCCTGGCGCCCGGACAGCGCTTGCCCACCGAGCAAGAACTTGGCGCGCAGTTTGGTGTCAGCCGCAATGTCGTGCGCGAAGCGATTGCGCGGCTTAAATTAACGGGGCTGGTTGAAACGCGGCATGGTGTGGGCACCTTTGTGTGCGCAGACTTGGCGATGCGGCCCTTTGAAGTGTCGCACGATGATTTGATGGATTTAGCGCAATTGATTCATGTGCATCAGTTGCGTGTCGAGATCGAATCGGGTGCCGCAGCGCTGGCTGCCACGCACCGGACCAAAGCGCAGCTTGAGACGTTGCAACAAACCTTAAAGCGTGTCGAACTGGCTTCGGCCGATTGGCAAGTGGCTGCGCACACTGCAGTCGATTTTCATTTGGCGGTTGCGCATGCGGCCAACAACCCTTACTTTGTGCGAATCATGGGGCACCTCAGTCACGTGATCCATAATGCAGTCCGTACGTTTCGTTTTAGAAATACCGGCACACCTAGGATCGATGAAATCGGCAACGAGCATGTGCTTATTGTTGATGCAATCGCCCGTCAGGACTCGGCCGCAGCGCGTCAAGCCATGAGAACCCATTTAGATAACGCCATGGCACGTTATCGTAAATTACTAGGAGACCTTTAACATGAGCATCACAAGATTATTGCAGGGCGAAATCACCGACAGCTTGATCGTTGAAAAACGAGGCGCGGCGGGCTGGATTACGTTTAATGACCCAGGTCGTCACAACGCCATGTCGTATGACATGTGGGTGGCAGTGCCTAAAGCGATCAAATTATTTGAAGCTGACGACGAGATTCGCGCGATTGTGTTGACCGGTGCGGGCGGTAAGTCTTTTGTGAGTGGCGCCAATATTTCTCAGTTTGAAAAATTGCGTACGGGTGCCGATGCGGTCGCCGAATACGAGCGCGTGGGCGAAGAAGCGCAGGGCGCCTTGTACAACACCTTTAAGCCTGTGATCGCACGTATCGATGGTTATTGCATTGGCGGCGGTTTGAATATTTCGTTATGTTGCGATATTCGTATTGCCTCTGACGCGAGCTCGTTTGCGATTCCGGCCGGCCGTTTAGGCTTGGGCTATCGTCTGACTGCTATCCGCAACCTGGTTTCAACTGTTGGCGCCCCCCAGGCTTTAGACATTATGCTGTCTGCATCACGCTTTACTGCGCAAGAGGCACTCATTAAAGGTTTGGTGCAATACGTTGTGCCAGCCGATCAGTTAGACACCACGGTCGATGCGTACTTGGCAAAAGTCACGGCCAATGCACCCATCACGTTACGTGCCGCTAAAAAAGCTGTACGTGAGTTTCAGCGTGTCGCACCGCACATCGATGCAGAGGGCATTCAAAAAATGGTCTTGACTTGCTTTGCAAGCGAAGACTATCAAGAAGGCAAACGTGCTTTTGCTGAAAAACGTTCGCCAGTCTTTAAAGGTAAGTAGTCATGATGAAAGTGGTGTCGACGCGCCGTTTCGCGCGTCTGTCGTGTGCGCTAGGTTCTATTTTGTTTGTTGCAACTCAGGCGAACGCGCAGCCACAGACGCAGACGTATCCGACGCAGCCCATTCGTATTGCGATTGGCTATGCGGCAGGGGGCACCACTGATATTCTGGCACGCTCACTGGCTGAGCAACTATCAAAAATATTAGCGCAGTCTGTCATTGTTGAAAACAAAGCGGGCGCGGCCGGTAACCTCGCGGCCGCTTACGTGGCACAGGCCAAACCCGATGGCTACGTGTTGTTTATGGCGACCTTGGCCAGCCATGGTATCAATCCGGCCTTATACAAAACAGGCCTAGGCTACGATCCGGTCAAGAGTTTCGAGCCGATTTCGATGGTAGCTGCGATCCCGATGTTGTTAGTCGTGAATCCTAAGTTGCCCATCAAGTCTGTGCCAGAGCTGATCGCCTACGCCAAAAAAAATCCGGGTGAACTTAATTACGCTTCGAGCGGTAATGGTTCGCCGGTGCATTTGGCAGGGGCGATTTTTGCCGATGCCGCTCAGATTGATGTCGCGCATATTCCGTATCGTGGCGGTGCGATTGCCAATACCTCAGTGATGAGTGGCGATACGCAATATACCTTTGCCAGCATGCCGGCTGCAATGCCACAAGTACAAGCTGGCAAGCTGCGTGCCTTGGCTGTCACCACTAAAACGCGGTCACCGCTGCTGCCCGATGTCCCTTCGGTTGAAGAGGCGGGCAACCTGCCTGGTTACGACATTAATACTTGGGATGCACTGCTTGCCCCAAAAGGTACGCCACCAGAAGTGATTACCAAGTTAAATGCAGCGGTCATTCAGGCATTGCAGTCGCCTGCGTTGGCCAAGCGCTTTGAGGGTGAAGGTGCAGTGCCGGATACGAGTACCCCGCAGGCGCTGGCCACGTATATCGATGCCGAGCTGTTGAAATGGGCTGCGGTCGTTGCACGCACGCCGATCAAGGTTGACTGATGACCGTTGAGTTGTGGCATCAGTTGTTTCCGTCAGTCGCGGTGTTTATCTGGTTGAGCGTTGCGGTATTAATTGCGGGCACGGTGCGCTCGTTTACAGGTTTTGGCGGCGGCTTGGTGTTGGCGCCGCTGTTTAGTTTGTTCATGACCCCAGCAGATATGGTGGTGGTGGTCCTGCTCCTTAATTTTACGATTTCGTTACAGACCCTGCCGCAAACCTGGCACACCACCAACTGGAAAATGGTGTGGTCTGTGTCGATACCCGCGTTAGTCGGTGTGCCGATTGGTGTCTGGTTAATCGAATGGCTCGATCCTGTGGTCACCCGGCGCTTTATTGGCGTCATTGTGGCGGGGTTGGCGGCCATTATGTTGGTTGGCTGGCAATACAACGGTGCACGCGGTAGGTTTCAAGATTGGTTTGTGGGCTTGACCAGCGGTGCACTGACTGCCATGGCCGGCGTAGGTGGCCCGCCCCTCGTGTTGTATTTTTTGTCAGACAAGACGATTACCCCGGTGGTGTTGCGATCGTTTTTTATGATGTTTTTTGCCTTTATTCAGCTCAGTACGATGGCGGCCTTTTTATATAAAGATCTGATCAACACGCAGCAAATTCTCTATTCGGTATCGTTTATGCCGGTGTATTTTTTGTCGGCAGTGCTTGGAAGTTACCTGTTTCGTCGCGCGCTTAATCGAGCGAATTTGATCAAGCGCTTGTCGTTATGGTTTTTGTTGATCGTGGGTACGGTCACAATTGTGCTTTGACGGATCAACGCTGACGATCACGAACGCTGCAATTGGCCAACGGAGAAGATTTGAAACATACAATTTTGCTGTTTGGAGCCAATGGTCAGGTTGGCCACGCGTTGCAGACCTCGCTGAGTCGTTTAGGTGACGTAATCGCCTGCACGCGCGCTCAAATAGATTTTAGCCAGTCGCCCCACAACATTACCACCGAACTTGACGCGCTGACTCAGCGTCATAAGCCCACTGTGTTGGTGAATGCGACCGCGTATACGGCGGTGGATCGCGCTCAAACAGAACCTGAACTTGCACAACGCACGAATGCGACCGCGCCCGGCTTGATCGCCAAGGCTGCCCACGAGGCGGGTGCTTGTGTGGTGCACTATTCAACCGACTACGTGTTCAAAGGCGATAAGCCCGAGCCCTATGTCGAAACCGATCTCACTGACCCCCAGTCGGTGTATGGCCAAAGCAAATTAGAGGGTGAACGCGCGGTCGCCCAGGCGTGTGCGCGCCATCTGATTTTTCGAACTTCGTGGGTGGTAAGTGCTCACGGTGGAAACTTTCTAAAAACGATGCTCAAACTTGCTCAAGAGCGCGACGCGTTAAATGTGGTGTCTGATCAAGTCGGGGCACCGACTTCTGCAAACTTGCTTGCAGCTGTCACCTTGCAGGCATTGCAGGCATTAGTTCAGCAGCCCAACACTGATCCCAGATGGGGTCTGTATCATTTAGTGGCCAGCGGCCATACGACTTGGCACGCCTACGCCTGCTACGTTATTGCTCAGGCGCGCGCAGCAGGTTGGCCGATCAAGATTCAAGACCAAGCAATCAACCCCATCGCGACAAAAGACTATCCGGTCGCCGCGGCGCGTCCGCTGAACTCTCGCCTCGATACTCAAAAGCTGTGCAGCGCGTTTAACCTGACATTGCCAGACTGGCGTGTGGGCGTCGATGAGGTATTGCAGGCGCTAAAATCGCCGGCATGACGACTAATATTCTTATCGTGCGCACCTCGTCGCTAGGCGATTTGGTGCACATGTTGCCCGCGATCTCTGATATTGCAAAACATGTGCCGGGTGCGCAGATTGATTGGTTAGTTGAGGATTCGTTTGCGTCCATCCCGGCGTGGCATCCTGCAGTGAATCACGTGCTTCACGTTGCGCATCGCCGCTGGCGTCAAGCTTGGTGGTCTACGTCAGTCAGGCGCGAGCGGCAAGTATTCGAAGCGGATTTACGTGCTCGTCAATACGATATCGTGCTGGATATGCAGGCTTTGCTGAAGTCGGTGTGGTGGGTCAAGATGGCCACGGGTGTTAAACACGGGCTGGACTGGCGCTCGGCGCGCGAGCCCCTTGCCAGTCTGTTCTATGACGTGCGCCATCAAGTTAAGTTTTGGCAGCCTGCCGTGACCAGACAGCGCTTGTTAGCGGCCAGCGCTTTTGGCTATGCAGTGCAAGGCGAGCCTGATTTTGGGTTGCAGGCGTTTGAGTTGCAGGCGCAAGCCACACGCCGACTTGGCTTAGCGTATGCAATGATCATGCCCTCGGCAAGCCGCGACGACAAATTATGGCCAGAGCCAGACTGGCAGTCGGTGTTTGACCTGCTCACTGAGCGTGGCTTGCAGTTAAAACTCTTAGCGGGTAATCAGGCCGAGGTCCTACGTGCACAAACCTTGATCCAAGGTCGTTCAAATGCACAAGTGTTGCCGCGTGGCAGCTTAACTGAAACCGCAAATCACTTGGCCGCAGCGACTTTGATGGTTGGCTTAGATAGCGGGCTGACACACTTATCGGCTGCGCTTGGGCGCCCGACCATCGGGATTTACAAGGCGTCCACGCCAGTCAGAACCCCCTTGGTGGGTGCTGCCTTTACGGCAAGCTTGGGCGACCGGGGGCAACCGCCTTCGAGACAGGCGGTACTAACCGCAATCGACCAAGCTTTATCCTAATATGCAATTTGGCAAGCTCTGCGCTAGTATTACGCGATGCCATTAAATATCTACACCTGTCTTTTAAGATTAGTCGCCCCGCTGCTTTGGGCGTACATGTATTTGCGTGCGCGTCGCGCAGGCGGGGATTGGCAAATCTTTAGTGCCGAGCGGTTTGGCTCTTATGCTCTGCCTTGGGATGGTGAGTCGCCTGTTTGGGTGCATGCCGTGAGTTTGGGCGAAACGCGTGCAGCGCAAACGTTAATCAGGCAGTTTATCGACCGTGGCGAGCGGGTGCTTCTCACGCATATGACTGCAACCGGTCGGGCAGAGGGCGCGCGCGTGTTTGCAGCCGAGATCGCGGCGGGCCAACTGCGCCAGCAATGGATCCCCTATGATTTTTCAGGCGCCACGCAAAAATTTATGCGGCACTATCATCCGCGCCTAGGTATTTTGATCGAGCGCGAAGTGTGGCCTAACTTGATTGCAAGTGCGCAAGTTGCCGAAGTACCGATGGTTTTGGCGAGCGCACGTTTTTCAGAAAAATCACAAAAACAGGTCAGACAGATCGATCAAGTTTTTTTGACTTTGATGCGCGAGACCTATGCGGGTATTGATCTGACTTTGGCTCAAACAGAAGACGACGCTACACGCTTGTATGAAGTTGGGGCGTTAAACATTCATGTAGTGGGCAATATCAAATTTGATGTGGCCTTGCCTGAGGTGGCTGTTGATGCCGGGCGCGCCTGGCGCGAGCGCTTGGGCCGCGAGGTGATTGCGATCGCCAGCACGCGTGAGGGCGAAGACGCCTTATTTGTTCAGGCGCTGGCAGGGCAAGCGTCAACGGCGTTATTTTTATTGATTCCCCGACATCCGCAGCGGTTTGCTGAAGCGGCTGCGCTGCTTGAACAGGCGGGCATTGCGATGGTGAGGTGGTCGGTGTTGCGCCACAATACACAGCCAGAACAATTGCTGGCAGGTGTCAAGGTGGTGTTGTGCGACACGCTAGGCGAGATGCCGTTCTTTTATGCGGCCAGTGACGTCGCCATCGTGGCAGGTAGTTTTGTACCCGTTGGTGGGCAAAATCTGATTGAGGCATGCGCGCTGGGCACGCCAGTGATTGTTGGCCCCCATACCTATAACTTTGCTGACGCCGTCACGCACGCGGTTGAAATCGGAGCGGCTGCACAAATTGAGTCAGCCGAGCCGCTTGACGCAGCGCAGCGAGCTGTTTCAATGGCTGTGTTTTGGTTGCAAGATCAACAAGCTTTGCGCAACAGAGGCCGCTTGGCGCGAGAGTGGGTGAGCCAACATACCGGCGCGACTACCCGTATCATGCAACACATTACTGAACTTGAAGTTGCCCAAGCCCAAACTTTGCCGCTTCAACATTAAGCGGAGTCTGAATCTTTGTGACCGGCGACCTACCCGCTTCGCTTCGCGCCTGACCAAACCACCCTTGCCCAAACGCAAAGACGCCAAGATTAATCAACACTAAAAGAATAAAAAAAGTTCGCATAATCCCGGATGATAGGTGGTCAATTTAAGAAAATAGTTGTACCGTATACCAAGCGAACTAGCATAGCAGGTTCGACGTCGCTCTAAATAAAAAAATAGTCATCTGGCTGGGTCAAGCCCCAGACCATTGGGTAGCGTTACGATGACAAGGCAGCAAAGGAGACAAAATGAAAAAACGTATAAAAATAATATTTGCGTTGTTGTTTAGTGTGTTTTGTGTGTCCATCAAGGCCGCCAATGCGCAGCCATATCCCAACAAGCCAATTCGAATCATTGTGCCGTTCGGGCCTGGCGGCACAACGGATATCATTGCTCGGTCAATGGCAAAAAAGCTGACCGAACAACTTGGAGTAAGTGTTCAGGTTGAAAATAAAAACGGTGGTAGCAGTATCGTCGGTTCACAGTTTGTCTCTAAGGCACCACCCGATGGCTATACGCTGTTGATGGCAGGCTCGCCACACGCGATTAACCCAAGCCTCAGAAAAGAGATGCCCTATGACGCGATTAAAAGTTTTGAGCCAGTCACTTTAATTGGAACGGTACCAATGGTGCTCGTTACACATCCGTCGTTGCCGGTTAAAACATTTCAAGAATTTGTCGCATATGGCAAAAAAAATCCTGAGGCATTGCGATGTGGAATTGTCCCGGGTAGTGGAAATCATATGGCAACTGAGTCGCTTAAGTTCGCCGCCAGCGTGCCACTGATGCCTGTGCCGTATCAATCAGATGCGCCGATGGTCGTGGATTTGTTGGGTGGTCACACTAACTGTGTAGTGCTGATTTCAACACAAGGTATTTCGTATATTCGAGAGGGTCGGCTAAACGCCCTAGCGGCGACGAGCGAACAACGCTTAGCGATTTTGCCAAATGTACCAACCTTGCAAGAGCTTGGCCTCAAAGGGTTTTTGGCGGGTTCGTGGAACGGGCTCTTTGCACCGGCAGGCACGCCTGTTGAAACGACGGAGTTGATTGCAAAAGAAATTCAGCGCGCGCTGAAAGACCCAAAAATTATTGAGCAATACGATCAAATTGGCATCACAATTATTGGGACTGACCCTCAAGGACAAGCTAAATTTTTAGCCTCTGATATTGCGCGCTGGCGCGATGTGATCCAGAATGCAAAAATCCCGCAGCAGTAAAAATAGTTTCAACGGCAAAAAAATAGCATCGACGGTAAGTCGTACGGCAGCAAATCATATTTCTCTACATAAACTTTGTTTTAACCACTCTAATAGGTAAATAAAATGTCTTCAAATGATCAGCAGGCTGCTTCAAAAGCTTTGGAGCAAGAGGCCCTTAAACTGGATGCGCGTCGCTGCGAGGTGTTGCTGGCAGCCGATGGTGCGGGGCTTGCAGCCATCGTTGATGATGGCTTGACCTATACCCACGCAAGCGGCCGACGAGACACCAAAGAAACGTACGTTGATAGCGTATCGACTGGACGCTCAACGTACACCCGACTCGATCGCGAAGAAGTCACAGCGCGAGCCGTTGGCAATGCCGTGCTGGTTGAGGGCAAAGTCAACATGACTGTAGTGGTCGAAGGGGTTGAGAAAAATCTTTATAACCGCTATCTAGGCGTCTGGACTGCTGTGAGTGGCAAGCTATTATTGACAGCCTGGGCGTCAACGAAACTTAATTAAAAAATATTGCCTGATCATGCATATCGGCATCTTTGGCGCGGGTTCAGTGGGCGCATACGTAGGGGGCATGATTGCTCGAGGTGGCCATCAAGTCACGATGGTTGACCTTTGGGCCGATCATGTTTCTAGTATGCAGCAGCACGGGCTTTTGCTCTCGGGGTCGCAGGGCGAGTTTCAAGTGCCTGTGTCTGCGCTGCATTTGTCGCAAGCGCATGCGCTGCTAAAGAATAAAGTCGATGTGGCGATTTTGTGCGTTAAGTCATACGACACAGAATGGATGACCTTATTCTTGCGCGACTATTTATCCTCTGACGGTTATGTCCTGTCGATGCAGAACGGGATGAATGAAGAAACCATTGCTCATTTGATTGGCTGGGGACGAGTGGTTGGATGTGTGCTGAACACGATCGGCGTCGAAATGACGGGTCCAGGTCAAGTGACGCGCTGGATGAAGCCGGCGCCAGTTGGTTATCCGGTTTTCAGGATAGGCGAGATGCATGGTCGTGTGACGCCTCGAGCATTGCAGATCGCAGAAGTGTTGAAGTCTGTTGACCATGCCGACGTCACCACAAACCTATGGGGTGAGCGTTGGTCAAAGCTCACCAACAATGCGACCGCGAGTGCGATCGGGCCCTTGACTGGGATGGGGATTGTTGAGATGTTTGCCAATCGCGATACGCGTCGCCTATCAATTAAGTTGGCACAAGAGGGCGTTTTGGTTGGCCACGCAATGGGCTTGCAGTTAGAAAAGATTTCATCGATCGCCCCTGACGTCTGGCTGGCGGGAAATCCGAACGTTTCAGGTGGCTTTGAGCAAATTGAAAGAGAGTTAAAAAAATGGGAGGAACGACTTGACGTTACAGGTCAGGCCTCAACCTTGCACGACATTCGCCGAGGGCGACGAACTGAAATTGAGTCCATCAACGGGTTGATCGCACGGAAAGCCTTTGAGCTAGGGGTTCCGGCGCCGCTTCACACCCTTTTGACTGCCCGTGTGCTGCAGCTCGAAGCGGGCGAGTTAACGCAAGGTCTTGATACCATCAAAGATCTTTTTGACTAGCCCCACAGCACGATTCCCGAGGCCACTAATTAGATGATCTCGGGTAATAAAAACTTTTTAGCGGCAAGTCAAAAAAACCGTGCTGCTGACTGAATCGTCTGAGTTTTAAACCCCAGCAAATTCGCGCAAGCGCGTAAATACGGCCGTATCAAACTCAAGTCCATCCTTTAAATTGCGTTCGCGCTCTTTGAAGGACCGTTCTGACGGGATGCGAATTTCATCAACGCCGGGTGCTCGCTTTGAGGTTTTAATGCGGGTAATCAGGGCGCTGACATCTTCTTTGTACTGTTCTGTTGAATACATCAGATCAGGTTTGAAAGCGATAATCAGGTGACCGTTATTTTTATCTGCAGTGGTGCCGGCCCCTGTGAGCAAGCCCATCGCGTGCATCATCAGTGCTAAACCAAAACCTTTGTGTCCTGCGAAAGGCAGCAACGCGCCCGCGCGTGCGGCGGTTGGATCTTGGGTTGGATTACCGTGGACATCAATGGCCACACCCTCTGGCAATTTTTCACCACGGCGTTCACGTAACGTAAGGTCGGTATACATAATGGCCGAGGTGCCCATATCAAAAATCAGCGGACCGTTTGCCGTTGGCAGGCCAAGAGTAATTGGGTTTGTACCCAAGATCGATTCGATGCCGCCCAGCGGTGCGACATAGCTTTGTGAACTAACGGTGTGAATGACCACCAAGTCGTTGTTGACGAGTTTTTCAACGTAGTGCGCGCCACGTCCGCTCATCCAACTGTTTTGTACCCCACCAATGGCAAACCCACTGACCAGAGCTTTGGCTTGAACCACCTCGCCTAAGCGCTGAATCGCTAACATGCCGATGTTATTGCCGCCGTCAAACACAATAGAAACAGGAGTTTCTTTGATGACCTTCATGGGGGTTCTGGGGCGCAAGTTGCGCTTGCTTTCGATCGCGTCGAGTAGTTTAGGCAAACCCGAGTATTCGTAGCCACACAGCGCTGCATCGATCACGTGCTCGGCGATCACTGCAGAATCTTCGGCTGAATAATCCATTTTTCGAACCACCGCTTCGGCGAGTTCGCGTGCTTGACTGACGGTGAGGCGTGTACGTTCTTGTTGATGTTGTGATGTCATGGCTCGATCCACTCGTTGAATTTGAAAAAAACAGTTACACCATGCGCGCGAGTCCATCGAGCACAGGGTTTGCAATAAATTCTATTTTTAAGCCGGTGTGCATGCGGCGGACTTCGGCTTCGACCTCGGGCCAGCCGCCGCCGCTCACGCAAAGAAGAGGGGCCATCCCAAAATGTTTTTGAGCAATGTCGCATTGGCGCCAAACAGCACCTGCCTGTGCGGCTACGACACCGGTGGCAATGGCCTGGAGCGTGTGTGTTGGATATTCGGTTGTCGCGCCACTGGCTAACGGTAAGTTGGCCGTGCCCTGCGCCAAAGACTGGCGCATCAAAGCGGGGCCCGGCAAAATAAGACCGCCCTTAAACACTTTGTCGGGGCTGAGCGTGTCGATGGTGGTAGCGGTGCCGAAGGTGGCGAGCACGAGTGGCGCTTGAGTCTCTTGAAAATGCCCCGCTAAACCAAGCAACGCGGCCCAGCGATCGGCGCCTAGTTGTGTTGGCTTGTCGTAGGTGTTGCGTACACCTAAGTGCTCAGTCGTAGGTAAGATCCATTGAAGCGGGCAGCTTTCTTCGGAGAGTGCTTGCTCAATCAATTGTGCGACAACATGACCTGCGACATTTACACCACGGGCTTCACGCGGTTGAACTGGAAGCGTACTGAGCCACTTGCGCAGCGCTTCAGGTAGTTTTGTGAGCGGGCTTAACGCCATCGCGTGCACGGCGGCCTCGCGTCCCATGGTGGGGTGATGCCAACCGAGTTTGATCCGACTGTTTCCAACGTCAAGCAATACGATCATTGCGTACCCTTAAGTGTTACGGCAGACCTAAAGTCTGGCTGACCTCGCACTGACACATCCCCGACCAAAATAGGCACCATCGCGGTTGCAGTTTGCACAAGCAGTCGCCCGCTTGAGTCAGTGCCCCGCGCAATCCCTGTTTGCAAGACGCGCCCTTGATCAATAACATCGACTGGCATTGAGGCGAGTGCATCAACTGAATGAAACAAATCTTGAAACGCAGCATAACCCGTTGTGGCGTACACGTCTAAGGTCTTTTGCCAGGCTTGGGCAATGGTGCTCACGATGCGGCTTGGGCAAAGGGTGACCGTGCCTGATCCTGCACTGTCGGGCACGATCGCCAAAAGCTCAGAGACATCTGCAATGTCACGCGCCAAGTGTGTTGACAGCGCGCGCGCGCCGCGCAAATTCAAACCAATGCCCACGACCAGACAGGGGTGACGCGCGCTGGGCCGTTGTGCGGTTTCGACCAAAATCCCGGCAAGCTTACCTGCCCCCCATTGCAAGTCATTGGGCCACTTAAGGGCCAACCTTTGACAGGCCTCTTGGCCAAGCAGCGGCGCAAACAGTTGCCTGAGCCCCAAGCAGGCTGCGACGCCTAGAGCCGGTGATAAACCGGGCAATTGTGCAAGCGCTATGTTAGGCTCAAAGGCGCAAGAAAACATGAGTGTGTCACCCGCTTGGTTATGCCAGGGGCGCGCGGCGCGCCCTCGGGCGGCACCTTGAGTGTGGGCGCCCAACAACCAAGGCATGGCGTGTGTCGAACCGAGCTTAATGCGCTGACTCAGGTCGTCGTTTGAAGATCCCGTTACTTGAGCCCACTGAACCGATCCAAAACCTGGCAACGCCAAGCCTAAATGCTCGACAAACGCCGCTGGCGTCAAAAAATCAGCGCTACCGTTATTGTCAGTCAGGTCTGTCATGACAATCATCTTACCAATGTATGGGTTTTGGTTATGTTGATAGTCTAAGATGGCAGTCAGAATACGGTGCTGCTTACCGCTGAATGCTCAGCGTTCAGTGCGCTCGGTGCTTGTGCTCTGACTGGCAATGCTCGACCAGCAGTTGCATAACCGTCAGATAAGTCTTTTTTTTTGAAACACGTCGCCCGAGCATGGCACGCCTGTGCGCTTCTTTTTTTTAGGATTAAAGCTTTGCCAGACCCCCTGTTAGCCAACTCTGCAGCACTTCAGACTGTCGTGAGCGACGGTACGATTTGCCGACTTTTGGGCGACTGGAACGTGCAGCAGCTTTCCGTACGTGGCGAAGTATCGGCGCGACGCAAGGCCCTGGTTCAAGTAAAAAGCATCGCGCAGTGGGACTTGTCAGGGCTAAAAACGCTTGATGCCGTAGGTGCGCAGTTGCTTTGGCAGGCCTGGGCGCAATGTATTCCGCCGGCGACGGTGTTGACCCCAAGCCAACAAGCTTTGTTTGAGGTTTTAGCGCAGCATCCGATCGAAGCTGCCCCTGCCCCACGAGCGACGCAGTGGCTTGGCTGGATCCGTGCTATCGGGCAGGGCTGTTATGTTGCCGTCGGCCATGGTCGCGAGTTGCTGTTGTTGCTTGGCGGTCTGGTGTTGAATCTGGGTATGTTGCTCGCCCGCCCTTCACGCGGACCGTGGCGCGAGATCTCTGCGCAAATTTTTCGAGCGGGTGCGCAGGCGCTTGGGATTACCGCCCTGGTGGGGTTTTTAATCGGGGTCGTGTTGTCATATTTATCAGCGCAACAACTTGCTGTGTTTGGCGCGGGTCAGTTCATCGTTAAGCTCTTAGGCGTGGCCACAGTGCGAGAGCTTGGCCCCGTGCTGGCCGCCATCTTAGTAGCGGGGCGTTCGGGCTCGTCGATTACGGCGCAAATTGGTGTCATGCGCGTGACCCAAGAGCTTGACGCGATGCAAGTGATGGGGATCTCGCACGGTCAGCGTCTGATTCTGCCGCGTGTGATCGCACTGGCGGTTGCGATGCCCCTATTAGTGCTGTGGACAGATGCGGCTGCGTTGCTAGGGGGAATGCTCGCTGCTAATTTGCAGCTAGGGCTATCGATGGTTTGGTTCTTTGAGCGCTTGCCCGACGCCATTGGGCTGACTAATTATTGGATCAGTGTCATCAAAGGCGTGACCTTTGGTGCTTGGATTGGGTTGGCTGCTTGCCATTTTGGTTTGCAGATCGAGCCCAACACCGAAAGTCTGGGGCGCGGAACCACCGCCTCGGTGGTGACGTCTATTACCGGTGTGATTTTGATCGACGCCTTGTACGCAATTCTTTTCAACGAGATGAAGCTGTGATGACAAGTGCAGCAAAGCCGCTGATCGATGTGCAAGATCTGACGACCGCGTTTGGCTCGCATGTTGTACACGAACAGTTAAATTTAAAAATATTTTCAAAAGAAATTTTGGCGCTGGTCGGTGGCTCGGGTTCGGGCAAAACCACGCTATTACGCCAGATCTTGGGCCTTGATCGGCCACGCAGCGGGGTGGTCAAGGTGTTTGACCGCCCGGTACATGACTACGTTGGCCCCGAGCGCATCGCCTTGACACACCGCTGGGGTATGCTGTTTCAGGCGGGGGCGCTGTTTTCGGCGCTTCCGGTGTTCGATAACATTGCTCTACCTTTACGCGAAGTGCATCATCTGCCCGAAGATCTGATTCGTGATGTGGTGTTAATGCGTTTAAGCTGGATGGGGTTGACCCCGCGCGATGCTGCCTTGATGCCGTCTGAATTGTCCGGAGGCATGATTAAGCGCGTGGCGTTAGCCCGAGCACTGGCGCTTGATCCCGAGTTGCTATTTTTGGATGAGCCTACGGCGGGTCTTGATCCACAGCGTTCGGACGAATTTGTGGAGTTAATTCGGGTCTTGCACCGTGAACTCGGTTTTACTGTAGTGATGGTGACGCATGACTTGGATACGATTGGTGCGTTGGCTACACGCGTTGCAGTGTTAGCTGAAAAGAAAGTGCTGGTTGAAGGATCACTTGAACAAGTTATGCAAACCCAGCATCCTTTTATCGAGGCATTTTTTCATGGTGAACGTGGCGCACGGGCGCTTGGAGGCCAAGAGGCCAAGGGGGTAAATCATGGAAAATCGTAGTCATGCATTGATTGCGGGGTTGTTTACCTTGCTCTTGCTTGCAGCGGGCGCCATGGCTGCGATCTGGGTCAGTAAAAAAAATATCCCCTTGATGCCCTACGAACTTGTTGCCACTTCGCCGGTCACTGGGCTATCGGTGCAGTCGGCAGTGCGCTACCAAGGCGTGCCGGTCGGGCGCGTGAATTCGTTGCGTTTTATGCCAGACAAGCCCGGACAGGTGCGAATTTTAATTGGCGTGGATCCTAAAACGCCCTTGACCGAGTCGAGTTGGGCCGAGATCATCACTGCGGGCGTGACTGGCATTTCAAATATCGAGTTACGCGACGATGGCAAATCGAACAAGTTACTGGTGTCTTCAGTCGATGATTTGCAACTGATTCCGATTCGCCCAAGTTTTCTTGAACGCTTGTCGGTGCAGACGGTTGCGGCTTTACCAACGGTTGACCGCATTTTGACGCAGATTGAAAAGCTCGCGAGTGATGAAAATATGGCAGCCTTGCAAAAAAGCTTGCAGAATGTGGCGCTTGTGTCTGATCAAATCAAACAGTCGGTTAGCGTGATGGAGCCAGGCTTAAAAAAACTTCCTGAAATGATCGATCGCTTAGTCGAGACCACCAAGCGGGTGGATGCCGCCGTGGGCGAGATCGGAAAGTTAGCGGTGTCGTCGCAAGAAACGCTCAGGCTTCTGAATGCGCCAAACGGGCCCATGCAACAGGCCGCGCAAAGTTTGCAAAGTATTCAAGAGATTGCGACACAGTTGCGTGCCTCGACGCTGCCAGATGTCAGCATGTTGTCGGTCAGCATGACAGATGCCGCACGTTCATTTTCGGTGACGGCACGCCAACTTGGTCAAGCGCCGCAGTCGTTGATTTTTGGACCGCCCCGCGCGGTGCCCGGCCCGGGTGAGCCTGGTTTTGCCGGCTTTGGTGCATCGCCAAGGTAGCTTGTTTGCTTTGATTAAGGATGAACGTTGATGCAATACATTTTTTCTGTGCGCCGCGTGCAAGCGACTCGATTCTTCTCAGAACTCGCGACGTGTTGGCAGCATTGGTTGGCTTGGGTAACACTACCGGCGCTGCTTGTTTTGTTAACTGGTTGTGGAGTAGGTCGCGGTGGCTCGGCGCCCGTCCTGCTTGATTTGGGTGCGGGCTACGTTGACTCGACAGAGAGTCGGGTCTCGGGGGCGCGACACCCTCCTATTGCAGTGCCTGCAGGGTCGGCTGCCTCGCTACTCACTGAGCCGGCGGTTATCTGGCGGGTTGGCGATGAGGGTCAGCCGCAGGCCTACACCACGTACCAATGGTCAGCGCCTCCCGTGCGTCTTGTTACGCAACGCATTGTTGATCGGCTGTCTTTGCAAGGGCCTGTGCTACAACAGAATGCTGTGGGCGACGTGCCCCAAGTCTGGTTAAATCTGCAACGCTTTGAGCAAACTTTTAGTGCCGATGGCCTTTCAAGTGTTGCGCAGTTGACGTTACAAGTGATTTTGATCAAAAGCGGTAAAGTGATTGATCAAAGGTTATTAGATATTAAGGTGCCAGCGCGTACGCAAGACGCGTTAGGCGGGGCACAAGCCCTTAGAGAGGCGACCGAACAGGCGGCCGAACAAGTGGCACAATGGTTGACAACACAGCTTAAACGCTAAACAGAAACTTGATAATTGATGATGTCTGCGCATACTGAAACAATAACCTTCGACGGCTTGGCCGGCGTGATTGATTGTGCACTCGACTGGCCCGAAGGCGCTCCCACCGGCTGGGCGCTCGTGTTGCACCCGAATCCCGCGCAAGGCGGCACCCGAGACAATAAAGTAGTGACGACGATCGCGCGTGCCTGCGTTCAGCAAGGCCTACTCGCGCTACGTCCAAATTTTCGGGGCATTGGTGACTCGGGCGGTGTTTTTGATCAAGGCAAGGGCGAGTTGCTAGATATGGCTGCGCTGGTTGAGCAATTTCGGGTCCGTTACCCAGAGATTGCTGCCTTGCCCTGGGTGCTGGGCGGGTTTTCGTTTGGCACTTCGATTGCGGTGCAGCTCTTTGCCAAATGGGATCGTTTAGAAAAAAACTTGCCAAACATTGTGGTGTTGGCGGGCTCGGCAGCGATGCGGTTTCGCCACAGCGATGTGAAGGCCCCTGAGGATGCGCTGGTGATTCACGGTGAGGTTGATGAAGTCGTGCCTCTAGCTGAGGTGATGGATTGGGCGCGGCCACTTGGAATGCCCATTGTGGTCATTCCCGAGGCAGGACACTTTTTTCATGGCAAACTTTTAATTTTGCGTCAGTTGGTGCAAACGCGCTTGCAGGCGCTGTAAAGTGTTTCAAGATGTTTAGAAACGCCCCAGACGAAAGTGGATTGCCTATAATGAAGTCTTTATTTGGCGGCTGCTTCTTGATGATCAATTTACTGATTTCTGCTGTGCAACCTCTTGTACGTTTTATGTCGGTCGCCGCGGTGATTTCGCTTGGTGCAGCAACGTTGTATGCCCCGACTGCTGCGTTTGCTCAGGCTTCAACGAGCACAACAGGCAAAACTAGCCAACCAGTTGATGCCAAGGTAGACCCCAAGGCCGACGCAAAGGTAGACCCTAAGGTAGATGCTAAGGTAGATGCTAAGGTAGATGCTAAGGTAGAGCCAAAGGCAGACGCTAAGCCGGATCCAAAGGCAAAGCCAAAGAGCGATCCTAAAGCGAGCGCGAAGGTCGAGCCAAAGCCAGCAGCACCGTCTGCGGCTGCAATCGCTGCGAGCACCCCGCCCTCATTGTCCCCGATTCAAGTCGGTGAGCTTTCTAGCGTGCCTGCACCGGCGATTGCCGCCAAAGCTTGGATCACTGTCGATGTGACAAGTGGTCAGGTGGTTTCGTCCTCAAATGCAGATCAAAAAATTGAGCCAGCGTCACTGACTAAAATCATGACCGCCTATTTGGCGTTTACAGCGCTAAAAGAAAAGCGCATCACGCTAGAGCAGCAAGCAAATGTGTCGCAAACGGCGTGGAAAACGACTGGCTCACGCATGTTCATTGAACCGCGTAAGCCTGTCACGATTGAGGAATTAATCAAGGGTGTGATTATTCAATCAGGCAATGATGCTTCGGTTGCTCTGGCTGAGGCAATCTCGGGAACGGAAGCCTCGTTTGTAGCGCTGATGAACGAAGAGGCTCAGCGCCTGGGCATGACAAACACAATGTTCATGAACGCTGCGGGCTTGCCTAATCCGCAACACGTCAGCACCGTTCGTGACCTGGCTTTGTTAGCGCGCCGTATGATTACCGATCATCCTGAATATTTTCCGTACTACTCGCTGCGCGAGTTCACATATAACAAGATTAAGCAGCCTAACCGTAATCGTTTGTTATGGGCTGACCCGTCTGTAGATGGCATGAAAACAGGGCATACCGAAGGGGCGGGCTATTGCCTGGTTGCAACGGCTAAGCGTGGCGATCGTCGCGTGATTACAGTGCTGGTTGGCTCGGACAGTATGGCGACGCGTGCCGAAGAAAGTCTGAAGCTTTTAAATTGGACTTTCCAAAATTTTGAGACGATCAAAATTTTTGATAAAGCGCAAGCTGCGGTCGAATCGCGGGTGTGGCAAGGTAAAACTGAAAACACCAAGCTCGGTGTCGCTGAGCCACTTTGGGTGACGGTGCCTCGCGGTAAGGCTGGCGATATTAAGCCGGTGGCTAAGCGCCCCGATCCTTTATTTGCACCGCTGGCGCAAGGCCAAAAAGTTGGCACACTCAGCCTGATGCTTGAAGACAAATTGCTGCGGACCGAACCGCTTGAGGTCATTGATCCGGTCGAGCGCGCGGGCGTGGTGGGCCGTTGGTCTGACTCGATTCGGTTGTGGTTTAGATAAAAAATTGTCCGCGACAGAGCACTTCTAAAAATTTTAAAAACAGGAAAACTGTGAAATGGTTCAGAACATGTTGATTCAAGGCGTTGTAGGTGACCCGATCGTTTATTTGAACGGAACCTTCGGGCCTTTGTCTGAAGCTAAAGTCTCGGTGCTTGATCGTGGTTTTATCTTTGGTGATGGTATTTATGAAGTGGTGCCCGTGTATCACGGCAAACTCTTTCGCATGAAAGAACACCTGGCTCGCTTAGAGCGTAGCCTGAAGAAACTTGACATTGCACAACCCATGACTCTTGACCAATGGGAAGCCCTTGTTAAAGATTTGCTCAGCCGCTCACCTGAAAAAAACTGCATGGTGTATTTGCAGATTACGCGCGGCGTTGCTAAGCGCGATCACGCATTTCCGGTACCAGTTGTCACACCAACTATTTTTGGTATGGTGGCGCCGATGACTCCGCCCTCAGAGGCTGTGCGTGAAAAAGGTTTGCGCGCTGTGAGCATTCCGGATATGCGCTGGTTGCATTGCGATATTAAATCAGTGTCGTTGTTGGGTAACGTGTTAGCTAAACAAGCCGCTGTTGAGGCGGGCGTTGACGAAGTGATTCAGTTTCGCAATGGCAACCTCACTGAAGGTGCGTCGTGCAACATTTGGGTGGCTAAAGAGGGTAAGTTGATAGCCCCCTTGAAAGATAATTTCGTTTTAGAAGGCATTCGTTACGGCTTGCTGCAAGAACTCACCACCGAGATGGGGATCCCTTTCGAGTTGCGTGTGGTCACGCAAGACGAAGTCAACAACGCTGACGAACTGATGATGTCGTCAGCCACGCGCGAAGTGTTGCCAATTGTTGAGCTCGACGGTAAACCGGTTGGGCAGGGTAAGCCTGGCGGTGTCTACCAACGGCTTCGCGCTGCTTACGATGCCCGTATCGCCGCACTAGCGTAATGAGCAACAATTTTTTCATCGACCACCGGCATTTGTACCGGCCCGACTACCCGACTTTCTGACTACCCGACTTCCTGACTATCTGACTATCTCTGTCCCAATGAACATATCGCAATCTGAAGACGAATCGCTGATTGAATATCCCTCTGATTTTCCGATCAAAGTGATGGGTAAGGCCGTGCCTGATCTGGTCGAGGCGTTGACAGCGATTGTTCTTGAGTTCGATCCAGGCTTTGATCCTGCTACCATCGAGCGCCGGCCGAGTAAGGCCGGTAACTATCTGGGTTTAACTTTTACCGTGCGCGCAACTTCGCGTCCACAGCTTGATGGGTTGTATCGCGCTTTACACGCTCACCCAGCGGTATCTGTGGTGTTGTAGCCTTCAAGATGCAAGGTATGTCGAGCGCTGCACCAAAGGCCTTAATTGCCTCGGTATCGACCGAGCGCCTTGCGTTGGGGCGCAT
>Ga0114958_10000735_pt1 | contig 27628 bp, 28 predicted proteins | sample C_130208_EF_Meta_FD_89577 | JGI IMG/M metagenome (GOLD analysis project Ga0114958, IMG submission 89577) | Freshwater microbial communities from Lake Croche, Canada to study carbon cycling - C_130208_EF_MetaG | ecosystem: Environmental > Aquatic > Freshwater > Lake | place: Lake Croche, Canada... | reverse complement strand
TAATCCAAATATTGTTCGATCTAGTGTGGGCTGTTTGTTCACTAATCAAATTGCAATGGCTACAACCGAAGAAATAATAAATTTTTTAATCCAAAATAAGATTAACTTCTACAGTGCAACTCTACAAAATTCGACTTCTTATCACACTCAAGATTTTACACAACCTACAGCTTTAGTAGTTGGAACAGAAGCTACTGGGCTTTCTAAACCTTGGCGAGACCAGGCTACCCAAAATATCATTATCCCAATGCAAGGCGAAATAGATAGCATGAATGTTTCTGTTGCTGCAGCCATTTTAATTTTTGAAGCTAAACGTCAAAGAGGATTTAAATAACTATTTTTTGATTTAGGAAATAGCTTTTTAAAATTTTCTATTTGCACATCTCATTTGTTATTTCTAATTTTAGGAATTGATTGAAAAATGCTATGATTGAAATTGATCTAGAGGAAGAAAAAAAAGCCATTGCTCGAGAATACAAAGAATTACTTCGAATTAGTTATCAAACACTAACTGATGCTGATAAAAAACTTATTCGAAAAGCATTTAATGTTGCGGTTGATGCTCATAAAGAACAACGAAGAAAATCGGGGGAAGCCTATATTTTCCATCCTATTGGTGTAGCCAAAATTGTCGCTTCCGAAATCGGCCTAGGACCAACAAGTATAGCAGCAGCATTAATGCACGATGTGGTTGAAGATACTAATGTTACTTTGGAAGATATTGAAAAAATGTTCAACCCAAAGATTGCCCATTTAGTTGAAGGTTTGACAAAAATTTCACAAGTTAAAAAAGACATGAACATCTCAATGCAGGCGGAAAACTTCCGAAAAATGCTATTGACCTTAAATGATGATGTTCGCGTAATCTTAATAAAACTTGCCGACCGTTTGCACAACATGCAAACCATGGACGCAATGCCCGATCATAAGCAAGTAAAGATTGCATCCGAAACGCTCTATATTTATGCGCCTCTAGCTCATAGATTAGGGTTGTATAATATCAAAACCAAGTTAGAAGACTTAGGATTAAAATATACTGAACCCGAAGTTTACAAAGATATTGTTAGCAAAATTAAAGAAACCAAAGAAGAGCAAGACGCCTATATTGCCACTATATCAGATGTTTTAAAAAAATCCTTAGGCGAAGAAGGTATAGAATATATCATGAAAGGCAGGCCAAAATCAATATATTCTATTCGAAGAAAAATGGCAGCCCAGAATGTAACCTTTGATGAAGTGTATGATAAGTTTGCACTAAGAATAATTTATAATTCTAATCTTCATGATGAAAAATTTCTGGCTTGGAAAATCTATTCTATAGTTACTGATCATTATCGTCCAAGTCCAAGCCGTTTACGCGATTGGATTTCCTCACCAAAATCTACAGGTTATGAAGCATTGCACATAACAGTCATGGGGCCAAAAGGTCGATGGGTAGAAATTCAAGTACGAAGTGAACGCATGGATGAAATTGCAGAAAAAGGATATGCTGCCCATTATAAATACAAACAAGGAGCCACAGAGGAAAGTGGTTTAGATACTTGGCTTAATCTTTTGAAAGAAGCTTTAGAAAGTTCCGAAACTAATGCTGTAGATTTTGTTGAAGATTTCAAAATGAATTTATATGCAAAAGAAATCTTCGTTTTTACTCCCAAATGTGAAATCAAATCCTTGCCCAAAGGTGCCACTTCACTTGATTTTGCTTTTAGTGTTCACTCTGAAATTGGGATTAAAACAAGAGGAACTAGGGTAAACGGAAAATTGGTGCCGCTAAATCATGAATTAAAAAGTGGTGACCAAATAGAGGTAATTACTTCTGTACATCAAAAACCAACTATAAACTGGTTAGACTATGTTACAACATCAAGAGCGAAAAACAAAATCAGAAATGTACTTAACGAAAACACTAAAAAAATTGCCGAAGACGGAAGAGAGCTTTTGACAAGAAAACTAAAGCATTTAAAAATTACGCTTAACGAAAATGTAATAAATGAATTAGTTAATTATCTAAAGTTAAAAACTAGTTTAGATTTATTTTACAGGATGGGAATTGGTTCTATCGAAAACCAACAACTCAAGGATTTTGCTGCTCAAAAAAGCAACACTTTGATGAATTTTTTCAAGAATAAAATAAAACGTTCTCCAAATTCAAATCCAGAAGAAATCAATAAACAAGAGCTAAGTAACAACTACGACCTATTAGTTTTTGGTTCAGATCAAGACAAATTAGACTATAAATTATCATCTTGTTGCAATCCTATTCCAGGTGACGAAGTATTTGGTTTTATTACGATCAATGAAGGAATAAAAGTGCACAAAAAAGATTGTCCAAATGCCATAACATTACAATCTAATTATGCCTATAGAATTATGCAAGCTAAATGGATTGACTCTTCTCAACAGGAATTCAAAGCCATATTAAAAATTACTGGAATGGACAGTTTAGGTTTAACCAATGAATTGACCAAAGTAATTTCAAATAACATGAACGTAAACATTCAGAATATTTCTTTGAGTGGTGAAGCAGGTATTTTTTACGGACAAGTAGCGGTAGTGGTACAAAACAATAATATTCTGAAAAAACTCATTGATAATATTAAGAAAATTGATGGGGTGGATAAAGTAACTAGAGTTTATACCAACTGATAATAGCTTTGTTATTAACAAGACGTTTAAAACTTTGCAGTAAGTTTTTGGATTAATCATTTATACTTAAAACAAAAAATTTAACTTTGTAACATGACATTAATTGCAAAAGATAATTCTAAAAATCAAGAGAAAGTAAAAAATGTTTTTACTGTGTATCTTGAGAACAAAGGACATCGTAAAACACCTGAACGCTATGCAATTCTCCAAGAAATTTACGATAGCGAAGAGCATTTTGATATTGAGAATTTATACCTCAAAATGAAAAACAAAAACTATCGCGTCTCAAGAGCCACTTTATACAACACTATTGAACTTTTATTAGATTGTGGTTTAGTGCGCAAACACCAGTTTGGACAAAACCAAGCTCATTATGAAAAGTCATATTTTGACAAACAACACGATCATATTATCATGACTGATACAGGTGAAGTAATTGAATTTTGTGACCCACGAATTCAAACCATTAAACAAACTATAGAAGAAATATTCGGCATTGAAATACACAATCATTCACTATATTTTTATGCAAATAAAAAAGAATAAGGCAAAATATATGGAATCGAAAGACTATTAACTACAAACACAAACAATAATATAATGACCGTAGATTTACTACTCGGATTACAATGGGGTGACGAAGGAAAAGGGAAAATCGTTGACGTTCTAACCTCAAAATACGATATCATCGCACGTTTTCAAGGCGGACCAAATGCAGGACATACTTTAGAATTTGACGGAATCAAACACGTATTAAGAACCATTCCCTCTGGGATTTTTCACGATAACAATATCAATGTTATTGGAAATGGAGTCGTGATAGACCCAGTAGTTTTCAAAAGCGAAATTGATGGATTAGCCAAGTTCAACTTGGATTTAAAATCTAAACTAATTATTTCTCGCAAAGCGCATTTGATTTTACCAACTCATCGTTTACTCGATGCAGCTTCGGAAGCGTCAAAAGGAAAAGCTAAAATTGGTTCTACTCTAAAAGGAATTGGACCCACTTATATGGATAAAACGGGTAGAAACGGAATTCGTGTCGGCGATATTGAATTAGCCGATTTTAAAGAACGATATAGAGCATTGGCAGACAAACATGAAGCCATGATTTCATTTTACAATGTTGATATTCAATATAATTTAGCCGAATTAGAAAAAGAATTCTTTGAAGCCATTGAAGACTTAAAAAAATTAGATTTCATTGACAGTGAAGAATATTTGGCACAAGCTCAAAAAGCTGGAAAATCTATTCTTTGTGAAGGCGCACAAGGGTCATTGTTAGACGTTGATTTTGGAACTTATCCTTTTGTAACTTCATCCAATACTACTGCCGCTGGTGCTTGTACCGGATTAGGTATTGCACCTAATAAAATAAAGGAAGTATATGGAATTTTCAAAGCTTACACCACTCGGGTAGGCTCAGGACCTTTCCCTACAGAAGATTTTGGCGAAGCTGGCGATTTGATGGCAAGTGTTGGCAACGAATTTGGTTCGGTGACCGGAAGAAAACGCCGTTGTGGTTGGTTAGATTTAGTAGCACTGAAATATGCCATACAAATTAATGGCGTTACCCAACTCATGATGATGAAAGGCGATGTACTATCAGGTTTTGAAACGTTAAAAGTTGCTACCGGATACAATTATAAAGGCGAAAACATTAATCATTTACCTTACAATATTGAGCAAGAAAACGTCACTCCTATTTATACAGAATTCAAAGGATGGAAGCAAGACTTAACAGGTCTTACTACTTTCGAAAGTTTACCTAAGGAATTAAAAGAATACATCGAATTCATAGAACGTGAAGTGAATGTACCTATAAAAATAGTTTCTGTAGGTCCTGATAGAAAGCAGACAATTACACACAAATAATTCTTAATATCGATTTTGATTGAGGCTAATTTCATAAATTTGGCAAAATTTAAAACTATTGAAAAAGTTCCTTTTTTACATCGGATTAATTCTTTTTGTCGTGAACTTTGCTCAAGCACAGAAATCATCCAAAATAAATGTTGAATACGCCGACCACTTTGATATCAATCAAACTGAAATTCCTGATGCTGCCTTACTTACTGGAAATGTTAGAGTTAGCCATGAAGGCGTAGTATTTACTTGCAATAAAGCCTATTTTTTTCAAAAAGAAAATTACATCAAAGCTTTCGGTGATGTACAAATGGCGCAAGGCGATACACTATTCTTAAACAGTAAATATGCTGAATATAGTGGTGAAGTAAAAAAAGCATTTGCTACTGGAAATGTGATCATGCGTTCCCCAGAGTCTACATTGGTTACAGATACTATTAACTTCGATAGAAATACTCAAGAGGCCTATTATAATTCATTTGGCACTATAACTAGTAAAGAAAACACTCTTAAAAGTAAAGCAGGAAGATATTATGCCAATGAAAAGAAGTTCAAATTCTTAACAGCTGTTACAATTACTAATCCTAAATATACCATTAAATCCAATCATTTGGATTATTACACCAATTCTGGTCACTCCTATTTATTTGGACCATCAACTATTACCAGCAAAGAAAACTACATCTATACCGAAAAAGGTTTTTATGATACGAAAAAGAATTTGGCCTATTTCAAACGAAAATCCTACATTAAATATAAAGATCGTTTGATTGAAGGCGATAGTTTGTACTATGACCGAAACCGAGAATATGCTTCGGCAACCAATAATGTGAAAATCACCGATACTATAAATAAAGGAATTATTAAAGGACATTATGCTGAGATTTTTCGCAATTTGAAAACCGAGAAAGACTCTATAATGATTACCAAAAGAGCTGTAGCCATTACTTTGGTAGAAAAAGATTCCATGTATATTCATGGTAAAAAAATGCTCATTACAGGAAAACCAGGAGAGCGCGTCGTCAGAGCTTTTAACAATGTTCGTTTCTATAAAACAGATATGAGTGGCAAATGTGATTCTATTCATTCTGACCAAAAAATTGCACTAACAAAACTCATAGGCAGGCCAATTCTTTGGAATTATGAAAACCAAATGACGGGTGACATTATGCATTTAATTGGTAATAATAAAACCGAAAAACTAGACTCGTTAAAAGTGCTAAATAATGCTTTTATTATTTCAAAAGACTCGATTGGCAAAGGCTATAATCAAGTAAAAGGACAAACTCTTTTTGGGAAATTTAGGGACAACAAACTTTATGAAGTTGATGTTATTAAAAACACAGAAGTGATTTACTATATGCGAAATGATCAAAACGAATTAATTGGTATTAACAAAAATGTGAGTAGCAAGATCAATATGAGGTTAGATAAAAATAGTATTGACTCCATAACTTTTTTTAACCAAGTAGACGGAGATATTTATCCAGAAAAAGATTTGCCCGAAAATGCTCGCAAACTTCGAGGATTTATCTGGCGTAGTGATGAACGAATAAGATCTAAAGATGACATTTTCCCTGAAGAAGAAAACGAACTTGATGCTAAAATTCAAATAGACAAAAAAACTGAAATGAAAAAGAAAAATCTACCTTTGGAACCAAGTAAAGAAACTTTGGAATATGATAAAAACAATCCAAAACCAAGGATAAAGTAAACTCATAAAATATGGTAACTCAAATATGTCCTAAGTGCAGAAAAAATTCCTTTACTTGGTATATAAGTGAGATTTTATCCAATATAACTGTTTGGAGTTGTACTTCTTGTCCTTTCCAAATATTTGAAGATGATAATGAAGAGGTAATATGTATAAACTGTAACGAAAAAACCAATACATTTTTACAAAATCAAGAAGAACAATTCAATTGGTGTTCCAATTGTGACACAATGACGAATTATCAAATTAACGAATAACCAAATTATATAGGATTTAATAGTAAAATGAAAGAAGATTTCTTAAAATACCAAGCGCAAACCACACCCTATCCTTTGGGTATGGAAGTTTCACATGCAATTGGTTCATACATTTATGATACTTCTAACAAAAAATATTTAGACTTTGTAGCGGGGGTTTCAGCTTGCAGTTTAGGACATCAACATCCAAAAGTAAATCAAGCTATTAAGAACCAATTAGACAAATATTCGCATGTCATGGTTTATGGTGAATATGCTCAACATCCAGCGGTAGCATATTGCAAATTATTGGCAGAACATTTACCCCCAAGCTTAAATAAAGTATATTTAGTAAATTCAGGAACAGAAGCTTGTGAAGGCGCCTTAAAATTGGTTCGTAGAGTAACTGGTAGAAGTCAATTAATTTCTTGTCACAATGCTTATCATGGGAATACCATGGGTTCTTTGAGTGTTATGGGATTTGAAGAACGAAAACAAATTTTTCGTCCTTTAATTCCCGATGTGGATTTTATCACTTTTAATAATGAAGATGATATCCAAAAAATAACCACCAAAACTGCAGGGATTATTCTAGAAAGTATTCAAGGTGGCGCAGGGTTTATTCAACCTCAAAATGATTTTTTGACAAAAATCAAAAAACGTTGTGAAGAAGTAGGTGCATTAATGATTATTGACGAAATCCAACCTGGCTTTGGTAGAACAGGAAAACTATTTGGCTTTGAAAACTATAATGTAATTCCTGACGTAGTAATTATTGGTAAAGGAATGGCTGGCGGAATGCCTGTTGGTGGTTTTATAGCCAATGAAAAACACATGGATTTATTAAGTCACGATCCAAAACTAGGTCATATCACCACTTTTGGCGGACATCCTGTCATAGCGGCAGCATGTTTAGCAACTTTAGAAGAAATTCTGGAAAAAGACTATGCTTATCAGTCTTTAGTTAAAGAAAAGTTATTCCGAGAGCTTTTGGTACATCCTTTGATTGATGAATTAAGAGGAAAAGGATTAATGCTTGCCGCAATGACAAAAAATCCTGAAATTACTAATAAAGTAATTTTCAAATGCCAAGACAAAGGATTGATTCTATTTTGGTTACTTTTTGAAGGTTGTGCTATCAGAATTACTCCTCCTTTAACCATTTCTGAAGATGAAATTAGAGAAGGTTGTGCCATTATAATTGAAGCGATGAATGAAATAATGAGTGAAATTTAGGGAATTAAAAAATTAAGATTACAATTTTTTTTACTTCTAAAATCAATAATCGTTAATCATCAATCACAAATCAATTGTTAATTAAATTGTTTACAACAATAATCTATTAATTATAAAAAAAGCGCAACGATTTTCTACTTTTATTGAGTATAATTTTAAACCTACTGTTATGCATTTAGATCACGAAGAAGAAGAATACAACTTATCGTTATCGAAATTTGAATCTATGTTGAAAACCAACAAAGTACTCTTTTTCGACTCAGAGGAATTTGAGGAAATCATTTTGCATTATCTTGATATAGGCAAGGCTACACTAGCTAAAAAAGCTTTAAAATTAGCACTTGAACAACACCCAAAATCTACCGGATTAAAATTAGTACAAGTAGAAATGTTGGTGTATGATGAAAAATTAGACCAAGCAGAAAAATTGCTAAATGAATTATATTCTATTGAACCTACCAACGAGGAAATTTTTATACAAAAAGCAAATATTTATTCTAAAAGAGATGATCACAGTAAAGCCGTGGAGCATTTACAAATAGCACTTAAATATACTGAAGATTATGCTGATGTTTATAACTTAATTGGGATGGAGTATCTCTTTATGGATAATCTAGAACTAGCAAAAGAGAATTTCATTAAATGCTTAGAAGAAGATTTTGAAGACCAATCTGCACTATATAATGTTGTGTATTGTTTTGAGTTTTTAGACCAAAATTTGCAAGCCATTGAATACCTTAAAACCTATATCGATAGAAATCCATACAGTGAAATTGCTTGGCATCAATGTGGCAGATTATACTATGGTGTGAAAGATTATGAAAATGCCGTTCGTTCTTTTGAATTCGCAACCTATATAGATGATGAATTCATTGGAGCCTACATGGAAAACGGGAAAGCATTAGAACGCTTGAAAAGATATGATGAAGCCATCGAAAGCTACAACAAAACAATTGAATTGGACGACCCAACTTCTTATGCTTTACTTCGCATTGGAAAATGTCATGAAAAACTAGGACAGAAAGCAGAAGCTTTAAAATACTATAACAAAACGGTACATGAAGACCCTCTTTTAGACAAAGGTTGGATTGCTATCACTGATTATTATGTTCGTCAAAAAAATTATAAAAAAGGACTTTTTTATGTCAACAAAGCTTTATCAATAGATGATCAAAATTCTTTATACTGGAAACGTTTTGCTTCTATTAATAAAGCGTTGAATAATTTTGAAGAAGCTGAATTTGGATATCGAAAAGCAGTTGAACATGGCGATTATGAATTAGATACTTGGTTGTTTTGGGTAGATATGATGATGCAAATGGATGAATTTAATAATGCAATTTTAACCTTAATGCAAGCTGCAGAATATTTTCCTGAACAATATGAAGTAGAATACCGTCTAGCAGGTTTACATTTAATGTTAAATGAACAAGAAAAAGGAAGATTTCATTTGAGTAATGGATTGCGTTTAAATTTTAAACATACTACTATTATTCAAAAATTATTTCCAACCGTATGGGAAAAAACATCGGTGCAAGAATATATTACTAAACACAACAAATCAGAATAAATGTCGAGAAGACTTTTTGGTCTAATCGGGAAAAATATTTCCTATTCATTCTCAAAAAAGTATTTCACAGAGAAATTTGCTCTGAACCAACTTGTAGCATGTAGTTATTCAAATTTTGACATTCAATCTATTGAAGAATTTCCAACTTTAATAAGTTCAAATCCTGATTTAAAAGGTTTGAATGTAACCATACCTTATAAAGAAACTATTATTCCCTATTTAGACAAACTATCCAAAAATGCTGCCCAAATTGGCGCTGTAAACGTAATTTATTTTACCAAAAAAGGAAAAACAAAAGGTTACAATTCAGATTATTATGGTTTTATGAAATCATTAGAACCACTTTTACAAGCTCATCATAAAAAAGCTTTAATCCTTGGAACTGGTGGTGCCGCAAAAGCTGTTGCTTATGCTTTAGACAAACTCGGAATTCTTCACACTTTTGTTTCTAGAGAAGAAAAAAAAGATATGATTTGTTATGACCAAATAAACGCTACAACTTTTGATAATTTCCACATTATAATCAATTGCACTCCTGTAGGAACTAGTCCAAATACTAAAGAATTTCCTCCAATCCCTTATAATTTTTTTACCGAAAAGCATATTGCTTTTGATTTGATTTATAATCCTGAGGAAACACAATTTTTAAAAAATGCAAAAAAAAGAGGAGCTGTTACTAAAAACGGTTATGAAATGTTAATATTACAAGCACAAAAAGCATGGGAAATTTGGAATAAATAACAAGTACTATGAACATCAAACTGATTGCTATTGGTAAAACAGATAATAAATCGTTACAAACTTTAATTGATGATTATTCGAAGCGTTTATCTTTTTATATCAAATTTAATTTGGAAATTATTCCAGATATCAAAAATGTAAAAAATCTTTCAGAAAGTCAGCAAAAGGAAAAAGAAGGTGAATTGATTTTATCAAAACTCACTCCAACTGATGAGTTGATTCTACTGGATGAAAACGGAACAACTTTTTCAAGTGTTGGTTTTTCAGATTATTTGCAAAAAAAAATGAACTCTAGTGTAAAATCTTTGGTATTTATAATTGGAGGACCTTATGGTTTTAGTGAGGAAGTATATAAAAAATCACAGGGGAAAGTTTCACTCTCCAGCATGACTTTTTCACATCAAATGGTGCGCTTATTTTTTATAGAACAATTATATAGAGGATTTACTATTTTGAAAAATGAACCGTATCATCATCAATAAATGTATTTCAAATTTTGATGTATCACATTGACTTTTTTGTCAATTGTAAGGTTTTTTACAAAAAATTCATATTCTATAAACTTCCCAAATGACATCCCTTTATCAAATGAAAAATAAATTATAGAATTCTTTGGTAACTTATTAATAAACTCTAGTATTTGACTTTTGGAAAAAACCATTTCATTATAATGCACTAAATCATTACGATCCAAATGGAAGCAAACCATATTAAAATCTGGCTTTTCAAGCTTGAAATGAATTTTTGAAAAAGGCATAAAAGCTATTGTTTTTTTTACAGTATCGGTATAAGTAAAATAATTTTGATAAGTTTCAATTTTATTCCCAGATGATGATTTCTTATTTTGTAGCTTTTTTAATTCTAAAATCACTTTTCGTAAAGGCAATCTTTTATCTATATTAAATAACCAATTGGAAGCATTTACCGAACCTTTAGTATTAACATCAACCAAAGTGTCTTTATTTTCAATTTTAAAAAAGAAATTTATAGTAGAATAATCTTTAACCTCAGCATCTATAGTTTCTGATGCCATTGGAAATAAAACTTCTTTGTCTTGGCAAGACAATAGCAAACTAAAAAAACCTATTATTAGTAACTTTTTCATAATTGTGATACTAATTTTATACATTCTATAGCTTCTTTTACGTCATGAACTCTCAAAATAGTTGCTCCTTTTTGTAGAGCAATTGTATTCAATACCGAAGTACCATTCAAGGCAAATTCCGCTGATGTTTCTAAAGTTTTATATATCATAGATTTTCGTGAGACTCCAACTAATAGTGGTAATTCAAGCATTTGAAATAATTCTAAATTATTTAAAACTTTATAATTTTGTTCAAGTGTTTTAGCAAATCCAAATCCTGGATCAATAATTAAATCATTAATTCCGAAACTTCTTGCCAAAGCTACTTTTTCTGAAAAGTAGAACACCATTTCCTTAGTAATATTTTCATATTGAGTCAAACTTTGCATGGTTTGAGGATTTCCTTTCATATGCATCATTATATAGGGCACTTGAAGTTTAGCTACAGTTTGTAACATGTCTCCATCTAAACTTCCCGCTGAAATATCATTTATAATACAAGCCCCATTTTCAATGCCGGCTTTACCAACATTGGCCCGAAATGTATCTACAGAAATTAAGATTTCAGGAAAATTTTTTAATACTAAATTAATAATTGGAATTAATCGATTTATTTCTTCTACCTCTGTAACAAATTCCGCATTAGGTTTACTTGAATAGGCACCAATATCAATAAAAGTTGCTCCTTCGGTAAGCATTTTTTCTACTTGAGTTAGAATACTTTTTTCATCGGTATATTTTCCTCCATCAAAGAAAGAATTTGGAGTTATATTTAAAATCCCCATTACTTTTGGTGAATCTAAATCTATCAGTTTTCCAAGACAGTTTATTGTCATTGATAATCTTTATTGAGTTATAATAATTTGTACTTTGAACTTCAATCTTTATTCTTTACTTTTGAACAAATTTGATACAAATATACACCGAAATGAGCAATACTTCTCAAGAATATGACAAGGTTATCGCAATATGCCGACAACTGTATAGCAACAAAATGAAAGACTACGGAAGTGCTTGGCGCATTTTGAGATTACCTTCGCTCACTGATCAAATATTCATAAAAGCTCAAAGAATTAGAAGTTTACAACAGAACGAAATTCGTAAAGTAGATGAAGACGAAACGGGAGAATTTATAGGGATAATCAATTATTCTATAATGGCTTTAATTCAATTGGATTTAGGTGTTGTTGAACAACCGGATTTAGATTTTGCTAAAGCCATTGAACTTTATGACGTTAAAGTCAATTTAACTAAGTCATTAATGGAAGATAAAAATCATGATTATGGTGAGGCTTGGCGAGATATGCGAGTGAGCTCTTTGACAGATTTAATACTACAAAAATTACTTCGTGTGAAACAAATTGAAGACAACAAAGGAAAAACGTTAGTTTCTGAAGGCATTGATGCAAATTATCAAGACATGATTAATTACGCTGTTTTTGCATTGATTTTAATGAAATTTGGACAATAAAAATTAAAAATATGAGTATTTCAAAAAATAACATGATAGGAGGAATTAGAATTTTGATTTCCTTTTTATTTCTACTTTCGGCTGTAGCAAAATTATATCCATCACCTTATTTTGCCATTTCAACTTTTGAAGTGAAACAGTTATATCCTATGGGTTTTTCTGAAAATTTTGCGCCTTATTTTTCAAGAATTCTTATCGGAATAGAATTTGCGTTAGGATTACTAATTTTACAAAAGAATTTTTTAAAAACCGTTATTATTCCTACTACCCTATTACTTTTGGCAGTTTTCACAACACATTTATCTATTGTTACTATTCAAAATGGTGGTAACTCAGGAAACTGCGGCTGTTTTGGAAGTTTATTACCCATGACACCTATTGAGGCTATTCTTAAAAATGTAGTGGCGATGATTTTATTAGTTTGGCTGTTTGTTATTCTTCCAAAAAATAGTGAAAGACAGAATAATTTTTGGGTATTGACAATAGTCACTTTTGCGGCAGTTTTAATGTTATTTATGTTAGCTCCAATCCAACCTCCAGAAAGTAATTTTACAGTCTCAACTCCTGAAGAAACTATAAAAGAAACCATATCAAAAGCTTCAATAGATGATTCAATCGATTCGCTTTACATAACAAAAGATTCAGTTAAAGCCAGTAAAGAAATACAAGAAGTTAATACAACAGAACCAACCGAACCAGAGAAAAAGAAATCAGGTTATGCACAATATTTTTCAAACATTGATAAGGGGAGAAAAACGCTTTGTTTCTTTGTCCCTGGTTGCGACCACTGTCGTGAAGCTGCAAAAGAATTAACTGAATTGAGAAAAACAAATAAAAATTTTCCTGAAATTTCAATCATCTTCATGAATGAAGAAGCTGATTTAATTCCGGATTTTTTTAAAGATGCTGGTGCTGAATATCCCTATAAAATTATTGAGGTTATTCCGTTTTGGAATCTTTTAGGATCAAAAAGAGATACACCTGGTGTGAAATATATTTGGAATGGAAATGTCTATAAATTTTATGATGGAATAACTTCTAATAAGTTTGACCCAATTGATTATCAAAAATTGGTAAACAAACCTTATTTTGGAAATTTTAGTAACAAAAAAAATATGCATTAATACCTTTGATAAAAAAACATGAAAAAAATAATATTAGGATTTATGATTATGATAGCAATTTTTGCTTTTACAAATTCGCAAAAAAATAAATTTTCGGAAGAAAGTCTATCCAAAAAACTAATTACTACTCAAAACACTGAAATAACTTTTAAAGAAGTTTTAAAAAAACACAAAGGCAAAATAACCGTCATAGAAATTTGGGCCTCATGGTGTGGCGATTGTGTCAAAGCAATGCCAAAAGTAAAAGCAATGCAAGAAAAGAATCCAAAAGTAGATTATGTATTTATATCTATGGACAAAGCTTTTGATAAATGGCAAGCTGGGATAGAGAAACACACACTAAATGGCGATCATTACTGGGTAAATGATGAAAAAATGATGAAAGGAGCATTCGGAAAATCAATAGATTTAGATTGGATTCCAAGATATATTATTTTAGATAAGAAAGGAAAAATTGTTACTTATCGTGCTATTGAAACAGATTTCGAACAAATTAATGAGACTTTAAAAAAATTAGAATAATGAGACAAAAAATCGTTGCTGGAAATTGGAAAATGCATAAAAATGCAGAAGAAACGGAGGACTTGTTAAATGAATTAATTGATAAATTACCCAATGATATAGAAGCACAAATTATTGTAGCACCCACTTTTGTGAACCTAGCTTCAGCGGTTGATCATTTAGAATTTACAAATATTGGTGTTGCAGCTCAAAACATGCATCAAAATGAAAGTGGCGCTTTTACCGGAGAAATCTCAGCAGAAATGCTAAAGAGTATAGGTGTAAATATTGTTATACTTGGTCACTCAGAGCGTCGTGCTTATTTTCATGAAACAGATACTCTTTTAGCTCAAAAAGTCAGCACTGGTCTTAAACATGATATGACAATCATTTTTTGTTTTGGAGAAGAATTAAAAGATAGGCAAAATAAACAACATTTCAATATAGTCGAAAACCAATTACGAGACGGACTATTTCATCTTGAAAATAAAGATTGGGAACAAATTATACTCGCTTATGAGCCTGTTTGGGCTATTGGAACTGGAGAAACTGCTTCACCAGAACAAGCACAAGAAATGCATGAGTTTATCAGAGAGACAATTAGAAAAAGATTTGGGAGTGATGTAGCTGAAGATGTTTCCATTTTATATGGTGGAAGTGTAAAACCAGATAATGCTAAAGAGATATTTTCAAAACCCGATGTAGATGGAGGATTAATTGGTGGTGCCGCATTAAAAGCAACAGATTTTGCCGCTATAGTTAATTGCATTTAAATTTTATAAATAGTTTAAAGTCCATAAATAAATGAAAACAAATTCCATCCTTTTATTTTTAAGTCTTTGCTGTTTAAAAATGCAGGCTCAAATTGATACTCAAAAACGTTTTCAATCTGACATTAGAAAATATTATGTTTGGAATATAGATTCAGAAAAATACGAAATGAAAGAAACAGAATATGAAAATACTGTTATTGATATTCGTGAAATAGGCTCAAAAACAAATGGTTATGTAGTAATTAGCATGATTGATAATGGTGTTGCAAGATTACACCATGGCTCCATCTATGAATTTTCCAAAACTAACGAAAATGAAGGTACTTGGTTAATTCGCTCAAAATACATGAGAGCCAAATTAACCTACAATGCTAAAGAAAATACAATTACTTATTTATATGATGCAGACAATAAAAGGTATAGAAAATTAATGATTTTTAATGTTGCTCCTGATGAACTTCCTAATGCAGATTTAAAAACATATGTAAAGTCAGATTAAATTTCTTTTTGCAAAACAGTTTTCAAAAGACATTCGATTATTACCTTTACAAAAAAATTACTCGATGTCAACTATTTATTTAGGTTTCCATTTTTCAGTAGTACCAAAAGAATTGGGCTCAGAAATTTTAATTGCTGAGCTCGGTGAAAAACCGTTTGAGAGTTTTATTGAAACTACCGATGGTTTTAGTGCTTATATCCAAAAAAATCTTTACACAAAAGACTTATTAGATGATATCTATTTATTACAATCTTCTGAATTCAATATTTCTTATACAATCGAAGAAATTGACCAAGTCAATTGGAATGAAGAATGGGAAAAAAACTTTGAACCTATAGATATTGATGGAAAATGCCATATCCGAGCACCGTTTCATCCAAAAACTACTGCTGAATATGATATAGTTATTGAGCCAAAAATGAGTTTTGGTACTGGTCATCATGAAACTACTCATATGATGATACAACAAATTTTAGAAACTAACCTTCAAAATCTTAAAACGTTAGATATGGGATGTGGCACAGCTATTTTAGCCATTTTTGCCGAAATGAAAGGTGCAAAACCAATAGATGCTATAGACATTGATAATTGGTGTTATCTTAATTCTATAGAAAATGCCGAACGTAATAATTGCAAAGAGATATCTGTTTATGAAGGTGATGCTGAGTTATTACGTGATAAAAAATATGACTTAATTATTGCTAATATTAACCGCAATATTTTGTTGAATGACATGCAACACTATGTAAATTGTCTAAATAAAAATGGAATCATTTTATTGAGTGGTTTCTATAATGAAGATATTCCTTTTATAGATGCTTCATGTTTAGAAAAAGGATTAACTTTTGTTAAAAAATTTGAAAGAAATAATTGGGTTTCATTGAAATATGTAAATTAGTATTTTGAAATTTTACATTTTGTAAAAACAAATAAAAATGAATACAATAGAAAAAACACAAGAAGACGTTTTAGTTGAAGAATTAGTTGGTATAAACAATGAAATTGTATTGTTTAATGACGATGTAAATACGTTTGACCACGTAATTGATACTCTAATTCGTGTTTGTCAACATTCATCGGAACAAGCAGAACAATGTGCAATTTTAGTACACTATAAAGGAAAATGTACTGTAAAAACGGGTTCTTTTGAGGAGCTAAAACCACAATGCACACAACTATTAGATGCTGGTCTTAGTGCAGAAATAGTTTAAAAGGTACTACCCTTTAAACTTCCAATCAAATTCATCATTATCTTTGATGATGGCTCCTATTTCCAGACGAATTACTACTCCAAACTCAGATTGTAGAAGTAACCAATTACTTTCGTTAAAGTGATTTTCGGTGCTGTCAAAATCTTCTTGTTCCCATGATTTAAAAGGCAATTCACTTTTTATTACAGCTATATTTTTGCCAATTATCTTTTTATCTAAAAGTGTAGCTTCCTCATTAGAAGTAATTATGTAACCTAAACGAAAAGCTTCATCTTCATAGAATGTTAGGCGTAATTTTTCTTTATAATACAAATAAATCTCATTGCCGTCATCATCTTTAAATTGTTTACTTGGTTTGCCATAAATGGCTTGAACATGATCTTGGTTCATACCAAATAACAATTGGTCTACTCCATTTTTTGGATTAATTTTCATAAATATTATTTATCACAAATATCGCAAAGTTTTTAATTTTCAAATGAAGTATTTATTAATTTTACTCTTATATTAATAAAACAAAAAAATGGGAATATTTTCTACACTTATGAGCAATGCTGGTAAGGCAAACGAAGAACAGCTTATCAATCAATATGGTCAATTACTAATTGAAGATGAAAAAATAGAAATGGGTTTTAAACTTATTCGTGATGTGTTTATTTTTACAAACAAACGATTAATTTTAGTTGAAAAACAAGGTATAACTGGAAGTAAAATAGAATACAAATCAATTGCCTATAAAGCAATTTCAAGATTTATTGTGGAAACTGCAGGAGCTTTTGATCTTGAAGCTGAACTAAAAATTTGGGTTTCAAGTGAACAAAATCCAAGTATTATTAAACAATTTACTAAATCAGTAAATGTTTATGATGTGCAAAAAGTTTTAGCTTATTATGTTTTATAAACTTAATTGTACTCAAACTTTCCAAACTCGCTTTCAATAGTGAGTTTTTTATTGCTACTAGCTTCTACTCTACCCACAATTTGAGCTTCAACACCAAAAGATTTTGAGATTTCAATGATGTCTTGAGCAATTTCATTGGGCACATATAATTCCATTCTGTGACCACAATTGAATACTTGATACATTTCTTTCCACAGGGTTTTAGATTGTTCTTGAATTAATTTGAACAACGGTGGAATTGGAAATAAGTTATCTTTAATGACATGCACATTATCAACAAAATGCAACACTTTAGTTTGTGCTCCACCAGAACAATGTACCATTCCGTGAATTTTATTTGGTGTATATTTATCCAATATTGATTTAATAATTGGAGCATAAGTTCTTGTTGGTGAGAGAACCAATTTACCAGCATCAATAGGAGAATTTTCAACTTTATCAGTAAGTTTTACATTTCCAGAATATACTAAATCATCGGGAACAGAAGAATCAAAACTTTCAGGATATTTCTCTGCTAAATATTTTGAAAAAACATCATGTCTTGCCGATGTTAAACCATTGCTGCCCATTCCGCCATTATAACTTTTTTCGTAGTTGGCTTGTCCAAAAGAAGCCAGACCAACAATGACATCGCCAGCTTTAATATTGGCATTATCAATTACATCACAACGTTTCATTCTTGCTGTTACTGTAGAATCCACAATAATAGTTCTAACTAGGTCACCAACATCGGCAGTTTCGCCTCCTGTGGAATGTATAGTAACTCCATAAGTTTTTAATTCTGCTATTAATTCTTCTGTTCCATTTATAATCGCTGATATAACTTCGGCTGGAATTAAATTTTTATTTCTTCCAATAGTTGATGAAAGTAAAATATTATCAGTTGCTCCAACGCATAACAAATCATCAATATTCATAATTAATGCGTCTTGTGCAATGCCTTTCCATACAGATAAATCACCCGTTTCTTTCCAATACATATAGGCCAAAGAAGATTTTGTTCCTGCACCGTCAGCGTGCATGATAAGACAATAAGCATCATCATTTGTTAAATAATCTGGAACTATTTTGCAAAAAGCTTTTGGGAATAATCCTTTATCAATGTTTTTGATGGCGTTATGCACATCTTCTTTAGAAGCAGAAACTCCCCTAAGGTTGTAACGTTGGCTGTTATCAGAACTCATTTTTTGTAGTTAGTTGCCCTTAGATAAGCTGAGGGAGAATGTTGTGACACAAAGATAAGATTTCATCTGGGATTTAAGAATTTGGAATTTAATAATTAATTTTCTAGTATTAAAATCTCAACTCTACGATTTTCATCGGCTTCAACTTCATTTTTTTCAGGAATTTTATGAATTGGTTTGGTGACACCATAACCTTTAAATGTTAATCTTTTTCTATCAACTTTATTTCTTATGAGGTAAGAATATATGGCTTTGGCTCTGGCGGTTGAAACATCGTTTTTATCATCTAACAATTGACAACAAATATGCCCTTGAACTTCAATTTTTAGTTTAGGATTTTCTTCCATAGCACAAAGTAAATCATATAATGTTGGTTGTGATTTGGGCACAATTCTGGCTGAATTGTTAAAAAAATAAATATTCGGAAGTTTTATAGTTTCACCAACTTTGGAATTTCTGATAAGTTTATTCAATTCGCTTTCAACAAATTTGATTACTTCTTCATTAAAAAAAATGGTAACTCTTCTATTTTCAGCTTGAATTTTTGATTGTTTAAAATCTTTTCCAAAAGCAATGCGTTCAAGATTTTTATTGAATTTTAAAGCACTTTTTTCTAGCAAATCATACACATTGTTAATTCTCCTTTCTGCTAATTTTTTATTATAATCTTTACTATCGATGCTATCACAATAGCCTAATAAGCTTTTGATTTCAATATTTTTATTTTTTGCAATCCATTCATTTATGGCTAAAATTGAATTTTGATTTGGGAAATCTTTGTTAAAATCAAAAAAAACTTCAAACTTTTTTTGTGAAAAACAAAAAATTGGTAAGAAAAACAATAAAAGACAAGTAAACTTTTTCATATTAATTCTCTAAGATTAAAATTTCGACCCTGCGATTAGCAGCGCGTTCATTCTCGTCCTTTTCGGGCAAAGGATAAATGGGTTGTGAACTTCCAAAACCTTTATATGTCAATCTACTTTTTGAAATCTCATTAATAACTAGAAAATTATAAATTGCTTTGGCTCTTTGGGTTGATAAATCATTTCTATCTACTGGCATACAACATAAATGTCCGTGAATTTCAATTTTTAATTTTGGATTTTTTTGCAAAACTAATAGCAACTCATACATTTTTCCACGTGATTCATTTACTACAGCAAATGTATTGATGATGAAGTTAAGGTTTTCGATTTTCAATTTTTCTCCAGGTTTAGCTTCGCCTACTTTCTTCATAAAAACTCTATCTAATTTGAATTCAGATTTGGTTCCATTAGGATTATCGAAAACTAATTTTTCGGGATAAACTATTTCGGGTTTAACATCAACAGCAACAACTTCTTTTTTAATTCCCAGAATTTCTTCTTCTCGAAATAGATCTTTTTCTAAAATATAAAAAATAATAACTTTTCTGTTTTCAGCCTTATTAATTGACTGATTAAAACTTTCACCAAAACTTATGGTTTTAAAATCTTCTCTAATCTTAATCTTATTTTTTATATTCTGAAAAATGTAATCAACGCGTTTTTGTGCCAAAGTATCATTAAAACTTGATGTGCCATCTTCGTCTGTAAAACCATGAATAGCTAGAATTTTAATGTTTTTGTTTTCAGTAACCCAACGATTTAGTTTTTCATTTTCTTGGGTACTTAATTCAAATTTATTACTGTCAAAATACAAGTCAAACTGTTCTTGTGCAAAAGCAGAACTTGCAAAAAAAGAATACAAAAAACAAATAAAAACTTGTTTCATAAAAATAATTATTAAAACGAAGTTAAGCTATTTTAAATAAAAAAACACCCAACAATATAATAAACTGATGGGTGTAAATTAATTTTTATGATAATTACTTGGTAAACAATAATTCTCTGTACTTGGTTAGTGTCCAAATTTCATCATCTACTAATAATTCCAACTTATCGCAATGTTCACGGATAACTTCAAAGTATGGTTTTACTTTATCGCAGTACATTTCAGCCATTTTTTGAGCGTCTGTTAATGCATTTGCTTTTTTACGAGCTTCAGTCATTTCCTCCACTTTTGTAATAATTCCTTCTATATGAACTGAAATTTCTTTGATTAAAACAATTTGTTCTTTTGCAATTTTATCGAAGTCTTTTCCGAAGATTTCTTTCAAACCACGAACGTTTTCAATCAAAGTATTTTGGTAACGAATTGCGGTTGGAATAACATGATTACTAGCAATATCGCCTAAAACTCTACCTTCAATTTGAATTTTTTTAGTGTATTCTTCTAATTCAATTTCGTAACGTGCCTCTACTTCAACGTGGTTCATTACGCTTAAATCTTTGAATAAGTCTAATGCTTTTTTAGATACTTTAGCTTTCAAAGCTGCTGGAGTAGTTTTATGGTTACTCAAACCACGTTTTTTAGCTTCCTTTTCCCAAGCATCACTGTAACCATCACCTTCAAAAAGAATATTTTTAGTTTCTTTAATGTATTCTCTCAAAACATTGAAGATTGCTTCGTCTTTCTTTAAATCTTTTTTCTCGATTAAAGTATCTACTTCTTTTTTGAACTCTTTTAATTGTTTTGCAACTATTGAATTCAAAGTTGTCATTGCGTTAGCACAGTTTGCAGAAGAACCAACGGCACGGAATTCAAATTTATTTCCTGTAAAAGCAAAAGGGGAAGTTCTATTTCTATCAGTATTATCTAATAATACATCTGGAATTTTACCAACTACATTCAATTTTAAATCTGTTTTTTCTTCTGGAGATAATTTGCCGTTAGTCACACCTTCTAATTCAGCCAATACTTTTGTCAATTGCGCTCCAATAAAAACTGAAATTATTGCTGGTGGTGCTTCATTAGCTCCTAAACGATGGTCATTACTTGCAGTAGCAATTGATGCTCTCAATAATTCTTCATACTCTTGAACAGCTTTAATTGTGTTGATAAAGAAAGATAGGAATTGCAAATTGCTCATAGGTGTTTTTCCCGGAGCTAATAAATTAACTCCAGTATCTGTGGCCATTGACCAATTATTATGTTTTCCTGAACCATTTACACCTTTAAAAGGTTTTTCATGAAATAAAACTTTAAAATCGTGACGTTCCCCCACTTTTGACATTACATCCATCAATAAAGAATTGTGATCAACTGCTAAGTTAGTCTCTTCAAAAATTGGTGCTAATTCAAATTGATTTGGAGCTACTTCGTTGTGACGTGTTTTTACTGGAATTCCTAACAACATACATTCTTCTTCCAATTCACGCATAAAATTTAAAGCGCGTGATGGAATTGAACCGAAATAGTGGTCATCTAATTGTTGTCCTTTTGCAGAAGTATGTCCTAAAAGCGTTCTGCCTGTTAATAATAAATCTGGTCTAGAATTAGCTAAAGAACTATCTATTAAAAAATATTCTTGTTCCCAACCTAGAGTAGCGGTTACTTTTTTGACATTTTTATCAAAGTATTTACACACATCAGTTGCAGCTTCATCAACAGCATTTAAGGCTCGCAAAAGTGGAGTTTTATAATCTAAAGCTTCACCTGTATATGAAATAAAAACAGTTGGAATACATAATGTAGTACCAAAAATAAACGCAGGAGAAGTTGGATCCCAAGCGGTATATCCACGAGCTTCAAATGTGTTTCTGATGCCACCATTTGGAAAAGAAGAGGCATCTGGTTCTTGTTGCACTAATTGTCCTCCTCCAAATTTTTCTAAAGGATCAGAACCGTCATATGATGTTTCAAAAAATGCATCATGCTTTTCAGCTGTAGCTCCTGTTAATGGTTGAAACCAGTGTGTATAATGAGTTACACCTTTTGCAACAGCCCATTCTTTCATTCCCATAGCAATATAATCTGCTAGTTTTCTGTCAATTTTTGTTCCGTGCAGAATGGCATCTTTCACTCCTTTATAAGCATCTGAAGTTAAAAACTGCTTCATTGCTTTATCATTAAACACATTAGCACCGAAAATAGCTGATTTTCTACCAGCTTCTTCAAATTTTACGGGCTTTCTACCCGATGCATCTTTTAATGCTTGAAAACGTAAAGTTGACATAATTATTTAATTTTAAAAGTTATACCCTAATAATTTGATGCAAATATAATATTATTTTAAATTAAAATGATATACACCCTAATTTTTTAGGGGTAATTTATTAAAATTTAAAAACACAGTGTTAATAACTTTTATCACATCCTGCTAAATAGTACACTTAGAAAATTCAAACAACTATATTTGTATCATTAAAATAAAACAACATGATAGTTTGGATCGCTTTTTTATCAGTAATAATATTATTTCTAACTTTAGATTTAGGAGTATTTAATAAAAATCCACATATTATAAAACCAAAAGAAGCGGGGATTTGGACTGCAATTTGGGTGACACTTTCTTTTATTTTTTCTGGAATTATACATTGGATATACAGCAATGGATTTGTGGCTAATCCAACTGGGATAAAACCTATTGTTGCTACAATGAAATATATTACGGGTTATTTAATTGAATTATCCTTAAGCATTGATAATATTTTTATCATAGCTGTAATTTTTACTTCATTCAAAATACCTCAAAAACACCAACATAGAGTTCTGTTTTGGGGAATTTTAGGAGCTATTATATTTAGAGGTTTGATGATATTTTTTGGAGTGGTCTTAATTAATAAATTCAGTTGGATGACCTATTTGTTTGGAGCCTTTTTGATTTTTACAGCATTTAAAATGTTGTTTAAAAAAAATGAAGAAGAGTTTGAACCAAAGAAATCTTTAGTTTATCGAATTATTGGTAAAGCAATCCCGATAACAAGCCATACCGAGAAGGAACATTTTTTTACAAAAATTGACAGTATTAATCATGCTACGCCCCTGTTTGTTGCTTTAATAGTGATTGAAGTTATGGATATGCTTTTTGCATTAGATAGTGTACCAGCTATTTTAGCCATTACCTCTGATCCATTTTTAGTTTTTAGTTCTAATATTTTTGCTATTCTTGGACTACGTTCTATGTATTTCTTTTTGGCCAATATGTTAGAAAAGTTTAGTTATTTAGAATTTAGCTTAATTGCCATACTTGCTTTCGTTGGAATTAAAATGATTATAGTTCATTATTATAAATTTCCTGAATGGGTTTCATTAGGATTTATAACTATTGCTTTATTAATTGGGATTTTAGTCTCAATAAATAAGAGCAAAAATACAAGTCAAAACTAATATACTTTTATAAATCCTTGCAGTATGTTCTGCGCTTTCTAAAAACCTCTGGATCAAAATGTTTCCAAAGATTATGTATGGCGTGATTATCCTCTAGCTCAGGAGTTCTAATACAATTTTGAATGCCTTTTTCTTTAAATGTTTTGTAATATTCAATAAAGATTATAGCGGTTACCCCTTTACTTTGGTATTCAGGATCAACACCTATTAAGTAAAACAATACTTCCTTGCTTTCTTTTTTGGCTTTAAGCAAATGATAAAATCCAAAAGGGAATAGTTTGCCTTTTGCTTTTTGAAGAGCTTTTGAAAAACTAGGCATTACAATGCTGAAAGCAATCATCTTTTGGTCTTTATCTACTACAAACTTAATGTATTCAGGATTGATAAAACTTATATATTTCTTTTTAAAATATTCTTTCTGAACAGCCGTAATTGCTACAAAAGAAGATAAATTTGCATAACTTGCATTAAATAAATCAAACATTTCGTCAACATAAGGCATTATATCTTGATTATTACTAAAATTTATTGCTTTTAAATTGTAACGTTTTTTTATCAATTCATTTACTTTCGAGAACATTTCTGGCTTAACATTCGAAAAAGGAAAACGATTTTCTAAATATTCTTTTTCTTTAGCAAAACCTAACATTTCTAAATGATTCTTATAATATGGAAAGTTATACCAAGTAATCATAGAACCAATTTCATCAAATCCTTCAGTCAAAACTCCAACTTTATCTAAATTAGAAAAACCCATGGGTCCTTCAACATATTCTAGATTATTTTTATTACCAAGTTCATACACTTTTTCAAGCAATGTTTTAGTCACTTCTAAATCATCTATAACATCCCACCAACCAAAGCGAACTTTTTTCTTTTGTTGGTCTTTTACTTCTCCCCAGTTGATTATAGCAGCAATTCTCCCAACTATTTTATTTTCTTTAAAAGCCAAATAAAAATAGGCCTCAGCAGACGTAAATACTGGATTTTTTGTTTTATCAAATGTTTCTAATTCATCAGTAATTAACGGTGGAACCCAATAGGGATGATTTTCATAAAGAGCAAATGGAAATTTCACGAAATCTTTGAGCAGTTTTTTGGAATTAGCTTCAACAATGGTAATCATTATGGTTTTGGATTTTCTAATTCTACTTCGTCTTTTCTTTTTTTGCCTTTATCTTTTTTAGATTTTTTATTATCGTCTATTTTATCTTTTTTAATTCTTTTGTAATTGGCTTCATAATTACTATCAAAGCGCCAAGAAAGCCCAATACTACCATAAAGTATTGCTGGTGTATCTTTAATGTTTTTTGCCAAAGAAGCATCCAACTGAATATTTTCTCTCACTAAATAGGCAGCGCCTGAACGAAAAATATTATCTGCATAATAATCACTTTTATAACATTGCATTTCTAAAAAACCTGACCAACGCATATTGAAACCTCTGGTCATAGTTGCTATAATGCCATAACTAGGGTATTTTGAAGTAACCTTATCAGCTATAATATTAGTTACAAAAACCCATTTGGTTCCAAATTGATTTTGAGTAATTAACATCACTTTTGGACTAAACTTAGCATCCCCCTCGTATGTAAAAGGATTTGTTCCTAATTGTAGATTAAAACCTCCATATATTGCCACAGCAGGGATAAATTGTTTCCAGCTAAATCTATGATTAGCATTCCAACTGATAACATTGGGTTTATCGTCTTTGAGTTTTAGGAAGGTGTCAAAAATTAAATATTTTGCTCCTAAAGTAAATTGTTTGAAACCACCGCGTGTATCATTAACCAGAGGCGCTTGATACCAATCATACTGATATTGAGTATTCATAACAAACTCAAATTGATCAAAAAAAGTTCCGTATCGCATATCTAATTCGGTTCCGAAACCATTAGCTTCATAACGCGATAAATCGTGTTTTTCTTTAATACCATACAAACCACCTTCGGCTTGAATAACAGTTTTCCCAACCGAAAAAGCCGACATAGATTTTCCTGGTCTATTAGAATTTATAATATCTGTGTATTGGGCATATTGAGTGGCAGTACACATCAATAAAATAATAATTAATATCCTTTTTAAATTAGTCATAAATAAATAATTATAAGTATTGCAACTTTGTTAATCAAAAGTAGTGTATTTTATCATTTATTTAAGAAGTCAAAGCTAAAATTGCATTATAGAATTTAGTATTTTTGACAAAAATTATTTATAAAATGGAAACCGCATCTTTAGCTGGATTGATAGAAGACTTATTTTATTTATTAATTATTTACTATGTCATCAAGTTTTTAGCAAAATTATTTTTGCCTGTTATAGCTAAAAAAGTTGTCCAAAAAGCTTCTGAACAATTTCAACAGCAACAACAAAATCATGAACAAAAAAGCAATACTCAAACTTCAAATACAGAAAAATCAAAAGAAAAAAAGATTGTTGGTGAGTATGTAGATTTTGAAGAAATAGAATAATCTTTACTTGAAAACCTTATCCAAAAACATGAAACAACTTCAAAAGTTATATCCACACTTTTTAACCATTCTTGGTTTCATTTTAGTTTCTCTAATTTACTTTTATCCAATACTGCAAGGAAAAAAAATATACCAGCACGATATCGTGAATTTTACTGGTATGGCAAAAGAACAAAATGATTTCCGTGCAGAATATCATTCTGAACCTTATTGGACAAATTCTTCCTTTGGCGGAATGCCAACCTATCAATCGGGAGCAAAATATCCTCATGATTACATTGGAAAATTTGATGAACTATTGCGATTTTTACCAAGACCCGCGGATTATTTATTCTTATACTTTTTAGGATTTTACGGCCTGCTTTTAGTATTACGAATTGATCCACTAAAGGCATTTTTTGGTGCTTTAGCTTTTGGATTCTCAACCTATCTAATAGTCATTTTAGGTGTTGGACATAATGCCAAAGCTCATGCTATAGCCTACATGCCATTAGTAATAGCTGGTTTTACCCTTGTATTTAGGAAAAGATATTTGCATGGCGGAATTCTAACCATGCTTGCCGTGGCTTTAGAAATAACAGCCAATCATTTTCAAATGACTTATTATTTGTTATTACTTTTGATAGTGATGAGTTTTTACTTTTTGTATAAACTTTATCAGGAAAAGGATTTAAAAGCTTTACCAAAAATCATTGGAACATTTGCTATTGCATTGGTATTTGCCATTGGTGCTAATGCAACAAGTTTGTTGGCTACCAAAGAATATGCAGATTTTAGCACACGTGGAAAAAGTGAGTTGACTATAAATCCTGATGGTTCAAAAAAAGAAAGTAACATTACTATGGACAGAGATTATATCACTGAATATAGTTATGGTGTTGCTGAGAGTTTGAATTTATTTGTGCCACGATTATTTGGTGGTGGCAATAATCAGAAACTTACTGATGACTCCCATGTATATAATTTCATGCTTAATTATGGTGCATCACCAGAAGAAGCCAAACAATTTACTGATAGTTATGCCATTACCTATTGGGGAAATCAACCTCAAGTGGCTGCTCCGGCATATATTGGTGCTGTGATTTTTTTCCTTTTTGTATTGGCACTCTATCATGATAAACGAAAAATAAAATATGCTTTTTTGGCTGGAGCCATTTTCTCTTTATTGCTTTCTTGGGGTAAAAATTTCTCCTTATTAACAGATTTC
>Ga0114958_10000733_pt1 | contig 27652 bp, 30 predicted proteins | sample C_130208_EF_Meta_FD_89577 | JGI IMG/M metagenome (GOLD analysis project Ga0114958, IMG submission 89577) | Freshwater microbial communities from Lake Croche, Canada to study carbon cycling - C_130208_EF_MetaG | ecosystem: Environmental > Aquatic > Freshwater > Lake | place: Lake Croche, Canada... | reverse complement strand
GTATTCGTAAATCAGATACGATTGATTCAGCAGATATTATGTTTCCAATAATGTTCATAGGAGAACAGTATGGTTACAGCCTTTCCAGTATATTTCGTAAATTAAATAATTCACAAGAAGTTCATGTTGGGATTTATCCAGATATATTTCCGCATACGATTCAGGAATATTTTTGGATTAAAAAGGGAGTTCCAGGGAAAGAGCCTTGGGCTGCATTAGGACAACTAAACGATAACACATATTTTCTTTTCACAGCATTTATGATACGTGACACTGGAACTTTTGTTGGTAATGGTCAGATGAACTTGTGGATGTCAGTTCGTTACAGCGACCTTGTTCAATCACCAATGGATCCCTTGATGTATAATGAATATATTTCAAATACTACTAATAGATGAAGATTTCTTTAACTACAAGCCTCATTATTTTTGTTCTCTTTGGCCTTTTCTTACTCTGGGAATTTAAGCTAAAGGAGGGATTTGAAGCCGGTGTTCCAGCTGTAAGATGTGGGGTAGATTTGCCAACATGTGCGGTTGGAAAACAGTGTATGAATGGATTCTGTGGATATCCATCGGCGCCAGCACTTCCACCAAATCAGCTTCCTGTATTTCCCTAAATTTCTTTTTCCTATTCAGAAGCAATGAAACGTTCCAACGTAATAGCCCTTGTTGTAGGACTAGTCCTTGTAGGCCTCGTAGCTTATTTTGTGATGTCAAAGTCTGGTGCCCCTAGAATGGCGGGTGCTTCAGCTAAGCTACCTTGCCTAGCCAATAACCATTGCCCCATGGGTCAGAAATGCTCAAATGGATTCTGCGGAGAAGGTTTTGTAGGACCCATTGGCCCTTCCACTGATGCCTCATCTTGCACAGCCAAGGAGTGCAATGGCATAAATGCCGCTTGCGCTAGAAAGGAAGTTCCCTGTCCCGAGGGAACTTTCTGTCAGAATAATTCATGCATTAACGTGGCCCCCCAGGACCAGGGTGAGGCCTACAAGCAGATTGGCATGCTACTTGATTAATCAAGTTTGTTAGCTGAGAGATCCTCCTGCTTTCTCTGTATCGCAAGGTCAGGTGCACTACCAAACATAGAACCCCAACCCTCTGATGACTCTCCGGATACCGGATTGCCATCAGCGCCCATTACGGCAGGACCCTTCTTGACACCACGCTGCTGCTCCTGGCGCTGGTCAGATACGAACTTGTCGCGAGCATCCTCGTTATCCTTATAACGCTTCATTAGCGTATTGAGCTGATCCTCTGCGTATTCCTGATCCTGGACCTGGTGAGGCTTGGGGTCCCAAGGAAGCCACTTGCCTACCTCGCCGAGGAAGATATTATGAATTGTGTCATTGCGCTGCAGCTTCTTTGACATGGCTACAGCCTCACCGTGAGTTCCCGTTACTCCCCGGACCTTTAGCCCACGAATAGAGGTTCTGAACTCATTCTTCGCAAAAAAGGCCTCCTCAAGCTTTGTCTGGTTCTTGAACATGAAGTCATCATACGCCTCCTTAATGGCAGTCTTCTTAATCTCAGCATCATTCTCCTTCACGTAGGAGCTGTAGGTTTCTAGAATGTTGCCGATGTTTAGACGTGACTTGCGGCAGAGAGCAGCCGCATCGGTCAGTGCACTTAGAGCAGCGCCACTGAGGTCTGCACCAGATGCATCCATCTTATCAGCCTCCTTGGTTAGCTTATCGTTGATTCCCCGGACAACCGAAACTAAGAAGGTCTCAAGGTTACGAATCTTGTAATCAATCTCATACTGCTTTAAAAACTCACCAAAGAAGAACTGGTCCTTGTTGTCAAGGACATTTTCGGGACTTAGGAAGGACAGAAGCACAAACTTCTGGCTACGAATCTCAGGGTCCTCCTCTAAGAAATCCTCTTTTACGGGCGTGGACATTTTCTATGTTTCTTCTTATGAATAATTCTTAAGGTATCTTACGCACAAAAAATCTAGGAGTCAAGTATAAGGATGGATTTCTCTCTTGGTGACCTATTAACGTCTGTTCTCAAGTATCTAATTGAAGGCCTAGTGGTTGCGTTCGTAGCCGTGCTTGTCCTAAACCCCAAGAAGCCTAACTTCGGTGAGATCCTCACGATCGGCACGGCGGCTTTCGCCACGTTCGCTGTCCTCGACACGTTCACGCCTTCCATCGCCGTGACGGCTCGCCAGGGTGCTGGCTTCGGTCTAGGCGCCAACCTCGTGGGCTTCCCTCGTGTATAAGTCGCTTTGGCTTTTAAGAAAAGCCAGCAAAACGCTTTTTAGAAAAAAGCGAATCATACACAAAATTCATTCATTGCCTTGTAAGGCAACTAATGAATTTAATAGATAAATCTTATTTTCATCATCTTATTCTCGGTATCTGACTCATTTGCTCGTGTTCCACCAACTGATGCATTTTGCGTCGCAGGCTTAGCAGAGCGGCGACGAGGCTTAGGTTCACGAGGGGGAGGGGGAGGAGGGCGAGTATTAGCCACAGGGCCTACGGGCGTAGGAGGGCTTGGGGCCACAGGGCTTGGGGCCACAGGGCTTGCATTTTGCGTCGCAGGCTTGGCAGAGCGGCGGCGAGGCTTAGGTTCACGAGGGGGAGGGGGAGGAGGGCGAGTATTAGCCACAGGACCTACGGGTGTAGGAGCGGTATTTACCGTAGGGACAGCATTTACCGCAGGAGCGGTATTTACCACAGGAGCGGTATTTACCGCAGGGACCGCATTTACCGCAGGGACCGCATTTACCACAGGGGTTGTATTTACCACAGGAGTTGTATTTACCACAGGAGTTGTATTTACCGTAGGCACAGCATTTACTACAGGAGTTGTATTTGCCACACTTGCATTTGCCACAGGGCTTGCATTTGCCACAGCATTTACTACAGGAGTTGTGTTTGCCACACTTGTGTTTGCCACAGGGGCAGCATTTACATCTGGTTCTGAAGCCACAGGCAGCGCATTTGCCACAGGCAGCGCATTTGCCACAGGCAGCGCATTAGCCACAGGCAGCGCATTAGCCACAGGCTTTACGTTAGAAGTATCTGGCTCAAAAGATTCACTTGAAATATTTACACTATTCTTTGCCTTTACCATACGGTAATGTCTATCTTTCATAATATATCTGAAAATGCTACATTCAGAGCTTAACTGGGTTTCCCCCTCGGTATCACAGTTATGCTTAGCAAGACCCTCGAGAATTTTAGGATAAATCTCATTTGGATAAATAAATCCCTCATCTTCGAGAAGTGATCTTTCTTCAGCACTAAAATTACCGCTCGCCCAATCTTCTATTGCCTCTGTCGTTGGCTTACGAATTATGTATTTCTTGGAATCAATGTGAATGACTACTTTTTCACCTGGTATATTGTTAACTGTAGCAACAGGAGCAATTGGAATTTCATTAACCATATTTGTTTCAGGGGTAGTTGCATTCACTGGGATAATATTGGTATTAGTTGTATTTACAGGGGCAGCAGTATTTTCATTGATAGAGGTAATGGCTGTATTAACCGCAGGCATAGTTTCACTTGTAGCCACAGGTGTAGCCACAGGTGTAGCCACAGGTGTAGCCACAGGTGTAGTTTCACTTGTAGCCACAGGCATAGTTTCACTTCTAGCCGCAGGCACAGTTTCACTCGTAGCCGCAGGCACATTTTCATTAACAGACACAATTGACGTCTTAGCCACAGGTGTAGCCACAGGTGTAGCCACAGGTGTAGCCACAGGTGTATTACCAGAAGCCTTGAAATCACTTGTGCTCACTACAGGCGTATTACCAGAAGCCTTGAAATCACTCGTGCTCACTACAGGCGCAGCCACAGCTGTATTACCAGAAGCCTTGAATTGATTCTTGTCTAGTGCACTAGCAATATTATTGAAGCCACGCGCCCTTGCCTCACCAGAAAGTCCATCGCCACCAACCATGCTATCGGCTCCATATACGACCTGTGTAACCCAGCCGGGAATTGCCTTAAAACTTACATTATTACTTATACTCGTAATATCTAGGTCTTTCGCACGACGTGCAATTGTCTTTGGCTTCTCAAATTCAATCTTATAAATATTATCACTTGTATCTTCCTCCTTTGACTTGGAAAATGGGACCTTTAATGTTTCAACCTTTAGACATCCTAGATTTCTAGAAGACCTTTGGTATACATTACTGTGCTCGGGTAGAAACCCTACTACTACTTGCTTGCTTGTGTTAGGGACCGCGTGGAGTAGAACACCATCAAGGGACGGTAGTGACGTCTCTTCTTCTGAAACATATAGAATTTGCCCAGGGAATGCGGTTAGAAGAGAAGTCAGACCAGTCTCAATAAATTTCTTGTCAAGGCTGCTGAAAATAGGATCCATGAAAATAATATGAATGGATGTATCCATTTGTAGAATTGTATTTACCCATGCAAATACATCTTTCGCTGCATCTACATCTCCACGCAGAGGCGCAATAATGTAGGTAGGACATTCAGTGACATTCAAGATTCCAATAATAATATGAGGGTCATGTCTTGGGCGTCTGCGAGAAGGAACGCTTGGCCCGAGAGTCTGCCGCCACTTTGTCTGGATTTTCTTCAGGGTTCCGAGATTTACAGCTGAATGGAATTCTTCTACATTTTCAATTACAACTGGTACAGACTGCCACAATACCATTCCTCCTCCACCTTGAACTGGCATTATTTGTGCATTTTGGTTATCCGGAAGAAGACTAACATTCGGATTATGGCTACCCGAGAGCATCTACAATGAATGAAGACTTAAGAAATCTGTAAAACAACATAGTACATGAACACGAATCCCCTACCTATACTCTTAGGGACAGCAGTTGAGAGCACACCGCCTGATTCCCAGACAAGAAAGCGTAAAATACACTGCAAACAGGAGCTTATTATTATGAATCTCCAGACATTCTATTCAACTAGAAAGGACCTTGATGAAATCATGGAATTGCTCCAGGGCACAAGCATTATTAGCCTTCGTCTAATTGACTGGTTTGTTACAAACTACGCTAAGAGACATGCAATTGGTTATATTCTAGGCGGTCAGGAGTTCATGGTCTATATGAGCTACAAGAGTCAACTGAAGGCGTATTCTAAGAAACTCTTTGACCCCTTTTGCAGAAGAGAGCGTATTATGTTTTCCTTTCCTGGAACTGAGCAGTTCGTTACCACGGTTGGCAAACTGAATTTCTTCCGTTGGGCAATTGAGAAGAATGTGATTGAATATCTGAAGAAGAATCGTCTAGTAGTTGAGACTGAGATGAATACTCACATGAAGCAGCTTAGTAGATCGCGGTCGACGCGTAATTCTACGAATTCTTCTTCAGAGGCAGATGCACCTAAGAGAATTAGAACTACTACGCAGAATTCTCCTACGCAGACGCTTTGCAGACGCGATGTTGAGATTAATGTTGGTTTCGATTAGCTTTTTGGAAAAAAGCTAGCAAAAACCCCCTGGGAAAGCGAACCAAAAATGACTTTGCCTATAAAAGCTATACGCAAAGTTGCAAAATGTCTCCTATAGTAGAATGGAAGACTCTACTGAAATTGCCATAACCTGGAATGATTCTCTCGAATTACTTGTTGCTGAAGAGGCTGAGAAATGCGGTGGACTTTCCTGGCTACATGCTGAATGTGAAAGGTATTTTTCGGTCCACACTAACTTTATTGCACTCCCTGTAATTATTTTGAGCACAGTGAACGGGTTTCTTTCCGGTAGTTCAGCCACTATTTTTACGAATACACAAGTTTCATCGATCGCCCTGGGAACCGTGAGTTTATTTACTGGAATTTTATCAACAGTTGGCTCGTATTTTGCCTGGGCTAAGAGAACGGAGGCTCACAGAATATCTTCGATCCAGTATCAAAAAATATCAAAGTTTCTGGCAATTGAACTGAGTTTACCAAAGGCTGAGCGAATTGCTGCAAAAGATATTCTTAAAATTACAAGGGAGCAGATTGAGCGACTCATGGAAATATCACCTGCAGTTCCAGAAGTCATTCTTGCGAAATTTAGAACTACATTTAAGGGTAACGAAGATATTGCGAGGCCCGAAATAATTCAAGGTCCGACAAAGATAAATATAAATAAATTTATTCAGGATTCTGCAGAGACTGGGCCAAGAATTAGTATTACTACTAGACAATAGTTGAAAGTGTTTTAATAAGAGGTATCAGAAGTTCACCATATACAGTTTCAAATGGACTTTCTCTACGGATTGTATACATAGGCTCTTTGAGCACTGGTAAAGGCTCTTTGAGCACTGGTAAAGGCTCCTTGAGCACTGGTATAGGCTCCTTGAGCACTTGTATAGGCTCCTCGAGTCTTGTAGCCGCAACCTTCCTAATAATAATCTCAGACTTGTCTATTCCTGTGACTTTCTGAATTATATCAAATGGTGTATTATCCTTGAAATACATTTCAGCTGCAACAATCTTAAGTCGCGACTTGATACTTGCATCTGTCCGCTTATATTTATCAGAAAATGCCTTTAATGGTTTTTTCTGAGAAATATGGTTCAATAATATATCTGTTTCCTCCTTGGTCCATATTGAAGTTTTCATTGTAGTATAGTGTATTGTGCACATTGTGTTCAATTTTAATCATATGTTTGGCATGCTCCATCTTCTCCACATGCAGCAGCACATGACCACGTTTTAAAATTCTTACCGTTTTTATCTAACTTATAACATGATTGTCCTCCACCTTTTTGCCGTAGCTTCCTTGTTTTTTTATTCTTTATAGTTTTTGCAGTCTTACGATTTACTCGCGTCTTCATCTATTCTAGTCCTTGAAAAACATATACCGAGAGAGTATATCATCCCTATTATCACGGTAATCTTCCTCTGTAGTCCTAGTGATACGCACTGCACTGAATTCCTTCAGCCATGGGTATTCCAGAGTCTGCTTCTTGTTGCAATGGTTGAGTCCTGTACCTGCGCTTGAGCTAATAACAATAAAATGCACAGTCTTACCCGTCAAGGAAATTATAACCCTATCCTCGGAGCAATATGATAGCAAAATATATGGATAATCCTTTTGAATATATTGTAACTCGATGGTTTTGTCGTGATACGTAAAAGGAGTGCTAATACTTATAGTATATTCAATCCCATCACAGTATACAGGAATTTTATTTGTATCAGTTGAATCAAAGGTGCTTATGTATTCTTTAGCGAAGTATAGACCCATCTAGTGATAGTATAAGCTACAATCTTTATATCATCTGTCCAAGATAAAAGGTATAAGTAAACCAAGGATTAAAAATATAAGATTGTATAAAAGATTACAGCCATTTCTTAGAATTTCCCCTTCATTGATATTTTCTTGTGGCGCTTCTATAATAGGCTCTTCCATAAGCTCTTCCTCATAGACTCTACAATATAAACATGCACCGCACCATGGCTCCCAGCATTCCCAGTGAACAAATATAGCGCATTCACAGTCTAATTCTGGAATAAATGCTTCATCTTCTGTGAATTTTTCTAGACATATTAGGCACGCAGTAGCGTCCATCCTATACTTTTTTGGGAAAAAAGTATGCAAAAAATCTCTTAGTGAACACTTTTGGAAAAAGTATGCAAAAAATCTCTTAGTGAACACTTTTGGAAAAAGTATGCAAAAAATCTCTTAGTGAACACTTTTGGGAAAAGTATGCAAAAAATACCCCTACCTTGGCAGCCAGGAGGATCGCAGGATTTGACATTTCCCATTACCTTTACCCTGGATTTCATCGAATGTTGACAATTGAACAATTCCAAGGCTATGCCTAGAACCATTCAAGCCAAGACTTGAACAAATCTAAGATTACACCTTAAAACTGATTTGAACCCTAAATGTTATAGTTGAATATGCCTTATAAGAGCAGGGAGTTATATGACCCCACCGATAAAGACACAACAGTTGAACCTTAAACACTGAACCCTGAAGGCTGTGTGCTGAGTGGGTATATAATATTTTGCAACTTATCGTTGTTGCCACGGTCAATTTGCTTTTCACCAAGGTAGGGGATAGGGGCTCTGCCCCTAAGACCCCTGTAGGGGCAAGCCCCTAAGACCCCTGTAGGGGCTCTGCCCCTAAGACCCCTGTAGGGGCTCTGCCCCTAAGACCCCTGTAGGGCAAGCCCCTACGACCCCACCCCTCCATTTCATACAACCCTATCAATTTTTATACCTCTATCATTGTCTTTCCATTCGACTCACTCAAGACCCAGTCAACATTCGACTCAAAGGAGTCAATCTCATCCTCCAGGTCTTTTGCCATTTTCTTAAGGTTCATCGGGTCAACTATCTCCACCTTGTTTGTCTCCATGAAACTTGACCTCAGTGCCGTGATTGTATCAGGATTTGTCTTAACATCCTTACCTAGCTCAGATGTCAGAAGGCTATCTAGTCTCTTCTCAAGAGCCTCCATTGCATCCTTGTACTCCTCATCTACTTTATCGATGTTCCTTACCATCTTATCCAGGAGTTTCTTCTTGTAAGCGAGGCTTGACTTATGCTCAATGGCCTCTGCTACCGTCCCTGACCACTTCTTAGGGCCAGTCCCAATGGTCACTTGGGCCTGTGCATTGGACAAGACGATGGCGCGCTTGATTGTATCACGACGTTTCACCAAATCCATGTAAGACTGGTATTCGGACTGTGCGATCTTCTTCAGATCTACCTCATCTACCTTATTCGTCTTGCTTCTAACTTGCGACCAGTAGTCGGCGTAGCAGAGACACTTGCTGATGCGCTTATCAAGTAGCTTCAGCTCTGCAAGGCCCTGTGTGATACTCATATTCATTTTAATGGAACTTGTAAAAAAATACTAAATCAATTTTACAAGTGCATTTTATTAGAGCAATGATTGTGCCCAAATGTTAAACCGTGTGATGGGCATTTTATCTTCACCAGAACAGAATGTTTCTGCAAACTGACAATGAAATCCCTTCCACATATTATTTGCACCACTAGTTCCGCCAACAAGCACCTGGATATTATCATATGATACTGGATTCTTGAGGATGCGTAGATTATCGATGCATATGTCATACTTATTGCAGGCTGCAAAATCCTTCGAATAGATGTCTTCATCTAAGAAGTGGTGCTCGCGACACGGGCTATCGATACCCTCCCAGTTAGCCAATCTACACACACCCCAGACAGATTTTTCATCCAGGCTTGATAATACAACGATTGTCCCTGCTGGCAAGTTGCAGCGATCCTTTTTTCCAAGCTTAAATCTAGAGCTTGACAGAAACTCCTCCCTTGATTTCTTTGTGAAATAAGATACAACTACAGACATATTAATCGTTTATGGGTAAAATATTTAAGGGCGGGCGCTAATTCAATTTTTTCCAAATTTAATAGTATATATTAAAACTATAGCTCAAGAGTCTCATACTACTTGCTCAGCAGCACCACATTCGCCACTGTAATCATTAACGCTCCAATAGAAGCTTGCATAGAAGGTTTTTCGCCATTAAATAGATAGCCAAAGATATAGGCAGCAACGACGCCAAAGAAACTCAGCATACTGAATACAGCTGTAGAAATCAGCGGAATTGCGGTGACTCTCATAGAGTAGCCAGTGAAACCTATAAATACATTGAATAGAATCATAGGAATCCACACCTTCCAGGAGAAATCAATCTTGGGTATCTCTAGGCCTGCAGGTTTCAAGCCCATTGCCCCTGCAATCAGCGCTGGCGACATCCACAGTGCAGCGCCCCCATAGAGTTCAAAGAGGCCCTTGAATCCTGCTTCCTTCTCCTTCATCAGCTTGAAGTAGAAATAGATGGCTGTCTCAGTGAGCGCTGCTCCTAGGGCGCATAGAGTTCCAACTGGCTTCTCTAGATCCAAGATAGTTCCCTTCTCGGGGTGGGCTACGAGGAACATGCCTACGAGGGCCATTAAGATCCAGGGCACTGATTCCATGGGGATCACTTCGCCAAGTATAATCCATGCTCCAATGATATTCCAGATGGGATATGTGTAGAAGATGGCCATGGCATTTCCTGGACTCAGATCCGAAAAGGCCTTGTAGCTCACGCTAATGTGGGCCAAATTTAAGAGTCCAGCTCCACCCATTGTTTTCAGCGAGATCCCACCAAATTGATTAGAATTACCAGATAAAGCCATTGCTGATGCAGCAGCCATTGAGTAAGTTAGTAAGCGCGAAACAATCTGAGTCCATAGATTCGTGGGTACGGCCTTGATTAGAATTGGATATGCGGACATAATAATTTCACTAAATAGCACAAGTCCTTCAGCTAGCATCTATTGCGTCCGGATATTTAAGATTTATACATTTCTTTAAATCATAATGAAGACAATTGCTCTTAATTGTTTAGTATACACGCTAATAAATAAAGATGTTAAAGATAATTTATATCTTAGTATTTTCCACATATGGCTAGGTAAGGTTATACAATTAGGAGGCCTTACGCAAAATGATATCTTAAAAATCACAATAGATGCAAGAACCTATGAGTATTATAATAATACAGACTCACCATTACCTCTTTTATTAGAAAAATTACAATGCCCATATGAATTTATATTAATTAATCCTCCATCAACCTCTCTTGAAGGTATGATGAACAAATATATATTTACCGAATATACTCAAGACGCCTGGATTTATTCTGATATAGATATATTAATATCAAACCCTTTTTCTATTATGATTGAACAGACAAAGGAAAATACTGCTTATTTTTGTGCAGAAGATTTTTTCTCTGACAATAACCATGGGGAGGGATACAATATGGGCGCTGATAAGAATCTACCAGGGTTTAGTGCAGGCAAGTTTGTGATATGTGGAAGATTATTACGTGATTCTTTTTTTAATATAATAAAGAATTCATGTGATTATTCTAAGGTAGTCTATACTGTAGAACAGCCTGTATTTAACTATGCAATTTATTGCTTGCCTAGAGATAAAGTTTCTGTAGATATTGATCTACTTACAAAGCATGTATCATTTAATTGTGATAAAGATACTTATAATAAGAATATAACTATCTTTAATGATATGGCTGGGGATGTTGCGGATGGTGAATCACATGTAAAAAGAGTTATGGATACAATTTCTTTATATTTTATTGGATTTTATTGATTACATCTCATTCTTACGCTTAGAGGCCTCCTTCATGGCCGCACCTAGCTTTACATTCTTATCCTTCTTCTTCATCTCCATATAAACCTTCTTTACAAACTTTGTCCACTTCGATAACTTGCGTGTTCCCTTCTTTGCACCACCCTTTCTTGTTTCGGCCATAGTATATTTATTACTAAGAAATTAATCAAACCCCAGGCTTCTTGAAAAGCAATGGAATGCATACATATCTGATGCTAGTAAGAGTAGTATAAATAGTAAGATATGCTCAAGTTTCTCATATTGCAATTGCTGAACCCATTCAGAATGTTTAACAAAGACAATCGTCGGAAGGGCACTCGTCAATCCTAGAATTGCCCAGCCCATAGAAGGCTTGTATAATCCTAAAAGAAGTCCTCCTAGCATATAATCACCGTTGTATTTACGAATATTAATTACAGCATCACCCAAGGAAATTTCCATTTTATCAAATACTGATTTTTCACTCATCTATGAGTTCTATAATCAGTAGTTAAATCATCAATTTTTGGCCGCAATTGCTCATATGCTTGTAAACTATTTAACTGATTTTGCTCAGCAAATCCCTCTGGGACATAGCGACTTGAGAATCCTCTTGATAGAATACGCTTACTTTCCTCCTCGCCCCGCGCGGTCTTATCATCCTTGACTGAGCCGCGTAGTTCACGAACTACATTGCGTGGGTCATATTCTGGCGCATACTGGTCAAAGAATACATTGCCGACGAGCTTCGGCCCTGAAGGGTCAAAGGAGGGCGCAGGATTCGAAATAGGTGCCGTATTTCTTGATGACATTCCATTCTGATCATTATAGCGTGTTGCAACTCTTGGTGCAAATGATGATGTAGAGGGCTCTGGCCGGAAGAAGGATTGCTGAATAGGGGCAGATGACCTCTGCATTTCAATGTTTCTGGCGTTTACTGTGTCACGTGTGATATCTTCACGACGTGAGCGTGGAATGAACTGAGGCATTGGCATACCAGAAATTTCCATGGTGGGTATCCTAACAGACATCTAAACTCATATGGATTACTTATATTTAGATGTTACTCGTTCCATTTTTCTGGGATACCTCAAATACGGAATGGTTCAAATTAGGTATATTTCTCACTTCTGGAGGACGCGAGGGTTGGACTATTGAAGATGGGCAGAAAGATAAGCAGGTTCTCAAGATGCTAACTGATAATGATTTTCCAGTAGTAAAGCTCGAAAAGAACTCTAATGTCTTATATGCAAGAGTTGACTCAGCTAAATTAAATATTAGTCTATTTTACACCTGGGAGGAAGTAGACCCAATTTCTTCGGAGGAAGATGTTTGGAGAACCTTTCTTATTCCTAGAGCTCTTTGGACATGTCCCGTATTTAAGGAGAACTTTCTGAAATTCAGTGAGCTACCTATTTCCACAGATTTCATTGAATCCATCTAAGGGGTTCATTATATATATACATAGAATGAGTGATAAATCCCAAAAAACCTCATATGGTAACCTTGATATAAGTGGTGCACTGGCACTCGGATTTTCCGAGAAAACCTTTAATGTTCTTAGCCTTGATGCTGGAAACGCCTTAAAGCGTCCATGGCATAAGTTAGAGCGTGGCCTACGTATAGGCCGCCTTCGTGAATATGTCGCACGCGAAAAGGCCAAGCTTACATTATCTGAGGATGATACTGACCAGTTATTCAAGCTCTTGTGCAAGGGCCTTGATAGAAAGCTTTTAAGCAACAAGGCGGCTGTCACATATGATTCTGTCCAGGAGCAGATAACTGAAATAAAGGGACTCGTTGCACACACTACTGCATCAGGACAGGTTAAATACCAGCTTCTTGAGAAAAAGCCTGGGACGACGCAAAAAAAGAGAGTATCAAAAGACACCCCGACTAATAGTAATGCCAGCGGATGAACCGCATAAAAAAATGAAAGGAAAATTAATGCCAGAAAAGTTAATGCTTACATTGGATCATGTAAGCCAATGTTTAGAAGATTGGGAAGTACCTAGTCCGTCCCATGTAGATTTAAAATCACAATGGAATGATTCAATGAAGGATTATCTTGAATTAATTAATGGTGATGAAGATTCCTTTGTTAATTCTGCAATTTATGGATTAATTGAAGCCTATAATGAATGGGATTCAGATAATTATTCTGGTGCAGTTGAGCACGATAAGACCTTTAATTTAATGCAGAGACCACAGACCACTCAGAGAACTGCCGACTGGTATTCTGAATTTCAAAGATGTCTTACAGCCAGTGAAATATTCAAGGTCTTTGGTTCTCAAAGAGAGCGTGGTATGCTTGTGATGCAAAAGTCAGGAAAGCTTGAATTAGCTGGTCGTGGCTCTAATTTAGCGGTTCTCAGGCAAAACATGAACCCATTTGATTGGGGTATTTGCTTCGAGCCCACGGTTAAACAGATTCTTGAGAGTCACTGGGCAGCGATAATTCAAGATGTTGGTCGCTTTGTTCATCTCACGGATACTCGCTTAGCAGCTAGTCCAGATGGTCTTATTATCCGCTCTCTGAAGAATCCTGAAATGGGTGGGCATCTTCTTGAGATAAAGTGTCCCAAATCTAGGACAATTGGCCTCAAGATTCCAATGGAATATTTCTACCAGATGCAACTTCAACTAGAAGTTACAGGGGTTAGGGCGTGTGAATATGTAGAGGCAAAGTTTGAATTCGTAGATAAGAGTAATTTTACGAAGTCCGAATTTGGTTGGTATGGAAATATTTCAGTCGTTGGCTGCTTTAATGAGCAGGTGGCTGATTGGCTACCTTGTAAATATGCATATGGTCCTCTAGGCGATTTAGACTGGATACCTGACCTTGGCTTGAACGAGCGTGTTCTCGAGACAAATACATGGAATTGTGAGAAAATCCATCATGAGCGTGTCTATAGAGATGAGGCATGGTTTGCATCACTTATGCCGAAGGTCGAGGAATTCTGGTTAGACGTTGAGAAAGCTAGGGCAGGTGAGTTCATTCTTCCAGAGAGCTCTAGGAAGAAGAAGGAAGTTGCTTGTATGATTAAGGATGATTCGGAGCCAGAGTCATCCGCTCAACTCCCTCTTCAGTAGACTGCGTATATTGCGAGCTTTTCTTATAATATATAAATATGCTCTTATTTTACGTTGAAATAGGAGGAAAGGTCTATTGAGTGAAGTTACTTCGGGATTTCCATGGGGAAATTCAATTCTACAAATTGTCCAATGTATTACATTTTTTAATGAAATACACTGTGCACTTATACCTTGACCGTAATATGAAATCTGTGGCTTCAATGGATCAGAAGATTTATTCAGTTTCAGCATGTATAGTGGAGACATCTTACTGATAAAAGGATAAAGAAAGTTCGCGCATTAGAGTTGAACCGTTGTCAGGCTTTTCCTTCTTGTAATTGTTTGTGATTTGCCCATATGTCCCAGTCTTCTCTATGTGACGCTGGCCATCTGCCACATATGCGCACTCTGATTTCAGGTTAGCGAGTCTCTCCTCAGCAGGCTTCAGGTAGTCGCCTAGTAAATGATAGGGACTTCTGGGCTCTTCTAAGGTAGCATCAGCCGGACCAGATAACTGTGGTAAGGGGCTCGTTAGAGGCATCTTGCATAACTGGTTTGTAGGGTAACCCGTATTTTCAATGAAATCAGCGAAAGAATCTTTTGTTAAAGGGGGGTATATAGCATATACAATTACCATTGCAAGCATTCCAGCAATAAATATAAAAATTAGTTCAGAAACCATGGCCTTCTAATTAATATTAGTTTTAAATAGAAATGGCTGAAGGTGGAAGTAGTGATGATTCATCCATGGTAATTAAACAAGATTGGAATCTTGGTGTTGAAATGATGCTTGCTGGCTGGTGTGATGAGGCTAAATGTTTTGAGTGGATGCATACAGAAGCATTTAGTCACTTTGATAAACGTGCACGTGGCCTAGCAGTTGCAACAAATGTTCTCATTGCTGTAAGTGGGGTATCCAATATCATGGCTGGAGGTGTTTCAATTAATGGATTCCAACTTTCATGGATATTCGGCAGCCTTAGTGTGCTTATCAGTATTGCAAATATGTTACAAGAAAAGCTGGCGTATTTAGCAAAATCTATACAACATAATCACTATGGAAATGAATGGGGTATAATTCGTAGAAAAATAGAAGAGCAACTTTGTATTCCACCCGAGGCGCGTAAAGAATGTGGTTCATTTTTGAAATATTTGCGTAGTGATATTAATAAAGTATCAGTTGACGGAAATTCTATGATTCCAGAATTTATAAGAAAAATGTGCTATGCAAAATTTGGTCCTGTAAGCGATTTTGATGTCCCGGATATCTGCGGAAAAATGGAGCACACCAAGATTTATATTAGGCCAGCTCAAGTTTCTGTAAGTCATAGCCCAGTACCTATGCACAGGACTGAATCAACCCCTAGCTCGTGACTTCTTGGGCGTATAGCTGGGTCCAATCCCTTGCAACCAGCTCATACTCAGCCCGATCCTTCACATATTGGTTTGCAATATCAGGCATTAAAGGATCATTCGGATTCGGGTCAGTGAGCATAGATAGGACTGAAAGAAGAACCTTTGATATAGTCAAGGCCGGAGACCAATTTGTTTTAAGAATATCAAGGCATATGAAGCCAGATGCGTTGATATTCGGGTGGTAAATTTTCGTTGTGAACATAATGCGAGGGGGCTTGAATGGATAATCCAGGGGGAACTGGATATTCAGCTTGAACATTCCCCCAGAATATGGAGAATCTGAAGGGCCGAAGATTAGAGCTTCCCAGACGAAAATATCATTCTCGTCGACTGGTCCTGCACTGCAATCCCCAGGGGGGTCCTTTCTTAGGTCAATTAGCTCCTTTGAAATACGCTTCGAAGCCATTGGTATGCGTTGACTTGTAACGCATGTGTGGTCAATTTTTAAAGCTTCACTTTTCGCCTGTGGCTTTTAGCTTCGCTTTTAGCATGTGGCTTTTCGCCTGTGGCTTCGCCAATAAAATTGACGCAGCGCCGCGCCCAATTTGTTTTACACATTCTAACTATGCAGCGTAGTATGCGTATCATTAAGCGCGATGGTACCGAGGAGCCCGTTTCTTTCGACAAGGTCCTACGGCGTGTTCAGAAGGCTGCTAAGGGTCTGAATATCCAGGTGGATACACTTGCACAAAATATCATTTCTCAGATTTGCGATGGTATCTCCAGCTCAAAGCTTGACGAGCTGGCCGCACAGCTTGCCGCCAGTCTCTCTACCCACCATCCCGACTATGCGACCCTCGCATCCCGCCTGACTATCAGCAACCATCACAAGAATACTCAGATGACCTTTGCACAGGTCATTCTTGCTTTGAGAAATCAGGTTTCCGTTCACACGGGCAAGCCCGTATATTACGTATCAGAGGACCTTGGCCAGGTTGTAGAGAAATTTGGTAGTGACATTGAGTTTCATATTGATTACCAACGCGATTACGACTTTGACTACTTTGGATTCAAGACTCTTGAGAAGTCCTATCTGCTGAAGGATACCTCTGGCCGTATTCTGGAGAGACCTCAGCACATGTGGATGCGCGTAGCTCTCGGCATCTGGACTACTGGCTCCAGCACTACCATGGCCCAGCTTACTCAGGCCTACGAGACATATGAGCTGATGTCGAAGAAGATTTACACGCATGCAACTCCTACGCTATTTAATGCTGGCACTCCTAGGCCCCAGCTATCCTCTTGCTTCCTTCTCGCCATGAAGGACGATAGCATTGATGGAATCTATGAGACGCTGGCTGACTGCGCGAAGATTTCCAAGTTTGCGGGTGGTATTGGTCTCCATATTCACAATATCCGTGCTTCTGGCTCTCTCATTGGTGGCACGAATGGCACTAGCAATGGTATTGTGCCGATGCTCAGAAATTTCAATGCGACTGCACGCTATGTTGACCAGGGAGGTGGTAAGCGCAATGGCTCCTTTGCTATCTATCTTGAGCCCTGGCATGCCGATGTCGAGGACTTTCTCAAGCTGAAGCTGAACACTGGTGAGACTGAGGAGCGTGCCCGCGACCTCTTCTATGCCCTCTGGATTCCCGACCTCTTCATGAAGCGAGTGGAGGATGATGGCCAGTGGAGTCTCTTCTGTCCTTATGAGGCACCTGGTCTAGCGGATGTATATGGTGATGAGTTTGATGCTCTCTATACTAAATACGAGAAGGAGGGGCGTGCTCGTAAGTCCGTATCTGCTCAGAAGCTCTGGTTCAAGATTCTAGACTCGCAAATGGAGACTGGAACACCTTATCTTCTTTACAAGGACCCTGCGAACAAGAAGAGTAATCAGAAGAATCTTGGCACTATTAAGTCATCAAATCTCTGCACGGAGATCATCGAGTATTCTAGCCCTGACCAAGCGGCAGTTTGCAATCTCGCGTCCATTGCTCTTCCTGCATTTGTTTCGGCAGATAGTAGCTCATTTAACTTTGACAAGCTTCGCCAGGTGACTGGCTCTGTTGTAAAGGCTCTTAATAAGGTGATTGACATTAACTTCTACCCGATTCCTGAGGCCAAAAAGTCAAATATGCTTCACAGACCTATTGGTCTTGGTATTCAGGGTCTCGCAGATGTCTTTGCAAGACTCAGACTCCCTTGGGAGTCACCTGAGGCTACGCGCTTGAATCAGCTTATCTTTGAGCATCTTTACTTTGCGGCGGTTGAGGCTAGCTCAAACCTCGCAGTAACTGAGGGTTCCTATGAGACATTTGAGGGCTCTCCTGCATCTAAGGGTATTCTGCAACCTGACCTCTGGTCAGTTACTCCCATCACAGAGTCTGAGAAGACTCTTGACTGGACGACGCTTCGTGTAAATGCGAGCCAGGGTATGCGCAACTCCCTTCTTGTGGCACCAATGCCTACTGCGAGCACGTCGCAGATTCTCGGGTATACGGAGTGCTTTGAGCCTATGACCTCTAATATCTATGCTCGCCGTGTTCTAGCTGGTGAGTATGTGGTTGTTAACAAGTATCTGGTTGATGACTTGATGAAGCGGGGCATTTGGTCAGAGGCCATTAAGCAGCAAATCATTGCTCGCAATGGTAGTGTGCAGGGAATCAAGGAGATTCCTGATGACTTACAGTTACTTTACAAGACCTCCTGGGAGATTAAGCAGCGCAGTCTAATTGATATGGCGGCTCAGCGCGGTGCTTTCATTTGCCAGAGCCAGAGCTTGAATCTCTCCATGGAGAACCCCACGTATGCGAAGCTCACTAGCATGCACTTCTATGGCTGGAAGCAGGGTCTGAAGACGGGTTGCTACTACTTGCGCACAAAGGCTCCGGTAATGGCGCAGAAGTTTACGGTTGACCCTCGTCTACTGCAAGGCAGTATTGTTCAGGTGAAGGATGAGGAATCTGAGGAGGAGCCTGACGTGGAGCTTACTCCTGAGGAGAAGAAGAAGAAGGACCGTGCTGCACTACTTGAGCGCTTGTCAAAGGAGTATGAGCAGTCTCTAAAAGAGGCAAAGGATGCGGCAGCGTCAGGTGAGGGATGTACAATGTGTTCATCATAAGTAGATGGACGGGGCGCACAAGGAACTAAATATGGCATTAGATTATTTAGAAAAACTTGCAAATGAAGACCCTGGTGTTTTAAAAAAGAAAATGTATGATACTTTCTCTGGGATAAGTTTTTTAATTGTAGAGGCAAAGAAAAGTAATTTTAAGCGAGGATGGGCTTCTAAATTAGTAGATAGACATGGCGATGTATTATTTAGTAGTAAGGAGGCTCGGATTTTAGAAGATGGGCTAAGCAAGTTTATAAAGCCGGTTTTTCAGGGTCAGCAGAAAGGTGGAAACATAGTGGAGCCAAAGGTGAAGATGAATCCAGAGGATTTGAGTATAGATAAGACATTCTGGGCTATACGTGAGATGTTTACTACAATAGACACTAAAATTAAGAATATGGCAAGGGAGCTAGGACCATTTCGTCTTTTTTACGAGAGGGGGCATGATTTCCATATGCCATTACCAGTTCCTATATTTGTTCCGCCTTATGTTGCAACTATAATGGTTCCAATAAATCCTAGGGCGGTTCCTATAATAATTGGTCTTGTAATTGAGGCAGTTCGTATTACATATAGTGTTGGACCAATGTCAAATGATTTGACACGTAAACTTTTATCAATGTTATTGGGCCTCGTAGAATTACTAAAGGGCGATTGGGTTCAGGGAATTCTGAGCTTAGTTGGATTCTTTGGAGAGAATGAATTACTTGGTGGATTAGTTGGAAAGGTAATATTTACAATTTATGATAAATTTATAGCTGCAGATTTGAAAGATAACTTGGTTTTCAATATTTATCAGACAAGTAAATCAGTTCTATTAGGATTTTTCTTGTGGACATTTGCAAATTTTTCTCCAGAACCAGTCAGTACTGTAGCACGCTTGCAATTTGATAAAATTAGAGATATAGCTGGAAAAGTTCCTAAGTCACAGACAGGCGGTAATTTAGAACAAATAAATGCTGCTATGCAGCGAGCTGCGAATTCTAAGGGGATGAAAATTGGTAAGATTCCTGATAATTATGTTCCGTCATTTGATGATATCCAGAATCTACAGATAATCATTCGCACACCAGCCATTGTTTGCTCTCATGAATTTCAGGAGGCGTTAGAGCCGCTTCGTAAAATTCCAGTTATGAGGCTTGTTTTAGAGCTCATGAATATTCCAACGGATACACAGACACTTGAGCACCAGTGTGAAGAGCAAGCAGGGCAGCCCATTGATGCTACGATTACTAGTGCATTATTGCAGGAGCCTCTGGTGCAGCCGCAGGTACAGCCGCAGGTACAGGTACAACCGCAGGCACAGGTACAGCCACAGGTACAGCCGCAGGTACAGCCGCAGGTACAGGTACAACCTCAGGCACAACTAAATTAAGTGACCTCTCTAACCATTTAGCAGAAATATTTACCCATGATTCTATAGTTCTTGATTTTTTCAGAGTTTCTCTGTAAACATCAAGTGTTGGATCCTTCATTACCTCAAGGATATTTGCAGCAATATTTGCATACGCGTTAGGACTTGAGTCTCTAAGGTCAAAATGCAACCCTTCTCTCTCCTTAAAAATACCAAATGTTGAAATCAGTGGAATTGCTCCTGCAACAATACTCTCCTTAATTGTAATACAATCTATTTCCGATTCATCTCTTGATAGATATAAATGAAAATTTGACATATACTTTTCGCGAATAATTACATCCATAGGCTGACGCCCATGGTCCATCACACCCATTGATGCAAGGAGGCTATACATCGATTTCTTGAATTCATCATTATTTACACTATCCATTCCATAATATATATGGAATTCCGCACGAGGTTCGGCTTTCTTTATAATTGGCCAGACATATTGAAGTATTTGCCCCAGTCCCCTCGTATAACAACTACAATAACAGAATCGGAAAGGATTTCTCTTTACATTATCCTTATTTACAGCGAATTCTTCAATACGAACACCATTTGCTATAACAGTATAACGCTCAGGAAGTATTTTTATACGAAGCTCTCTTTCAAAGAGCTCTCTCTGAAATTCACTTTTAAAGAATATCTTGTTTATCTTTGTTCCATATCTATACCACATCTCCTTCAGCTCCTTAGGATAATTTCCATCATGCAAGTCTAACCAGATATGATTTGCTTTTAGATTAAATGGTAGGCCACAGACCATTCCATATGTTCTCCAGAGAACCACAATATCATATGTCTCATTAAAAGGGAATTTCTTCCAATCAATATAATCTACCCCATTTTGAGTAAGCTCTTGTGTATTTCCGTATACTACAACTTTCTTACCGAGTTTTACCCAGCTCTCAGATAATTGAACAATTGCCTGCTCAGAGCCGCCAAGCGATTTAGAAGTAGGGTCCCACCGAATGGAAAATCCTCCTGCAAAATATGCAATATCATATTTGCTCTTTTCTATAGTTACGAAGATTTCCTTGTATCTAGTAAAAAATGGCTCCTTTATCATTTCAGTAATGGGTCTGGAAATTTCTATTACTGATGGGTTTACTTTAATTATACCACTATTTAGAATTTCTCTCTTGTTAAATGTATTCTGGGAATGACTTGACTGAATGGTTGTCTTCTCAGCATCCAATTGCACCATAGGCTCCTTGAAATCATTTGTGAAACTTGGCTCTTCTCCAGAATCCTTAGAATCATCGTGGCTGTGATTCTCCAAATATTTCTTCTTCCATGCAAAGCAGCTATTAATAGAATGATTCTCGCCGAACCCCTTAAATTTACATAGCTTCTCTAAAAGATAATCGTAAATATACATTGCGGAGCAACCTGCAATAAGACACTTGGAACTCTCAAGCTTCTCTACAGCATGAGATATACGCTCTTCAGGGTAATAATCATCATCATCCATTACAACTGTAATATCACCCGTGCAAGCACGGTTCCCCTTGTTTCTTAGGGCACCAAGCTTCTCTTCTGGCTTTTTCTCAAGATATACAATCTGAAAATTTAGGTCAGATTCCTCAATTAACTTCTGTATATTAAGCGCATTCGCAGCAGCATCCTCTGCACTCTTACTACCCTCCACTATTACCCACTCAATAATATTCTGATATCTCTGAGCCTTAATCATATCTTTCAGAATCTGGAGACACGGGAACCGTTTCAATTGTGTAATAGTAACAATCGAAACCGTTGAATTAGTCATCTTACCCTTATCTTTCTTACCCATATATCATTATTTCAGAATCAATCCTTAGACCGCTTTTTGTTTTATACTGTAGAGTGCTTAATTTAAGCACTTGGCGGCACAGCTTCAACTTGAACACCCACTAGGCCATGAAGCCATGTTATGAGCTGCTTATCCCATCCCCAGAAACATCCAGTCTGAGCACGTCCAGCTATTACACGAGTGCTAGTATTCTTACCATGGTTCAGGGCTACGAGAATCTGCTGCGGTGGAATCTCTAGGAATTGCTCACCCTCAGGAACAAAGGCCTCTCCTTCCGAGTTAGACTGGTCAGGAAAGTGATTCTCAATCGCATAATCCTTCCAGAAGCAGAAAGATGCCTCACTCACACGCTCCCTCTGCTTTAGGGCCCACGGAGGCGTATTTACTGCACTGACACCTTGCTGTAGGTCATACATGGCAATCATCGTGCATCCGACAACCTTTGATTTCGGATATGCTAGAAGCCATGATACACGGCGTCTGAATGAAGTCTCAGGATACACGTCGTCGTCATCCATATTTACGCATATTTCGTGCTCAGCAGCCTGGACGGCCTTATTTCTCTTGTAACCAATGGAATGTTTCTTCTTAAGAGGAACGTATGTAACCTTGCATCCAGGCTGTCTCTCCTCAAACTTCTTGATTTTATCTGAAGAATCAAGCATCGGGTCATCACTATCCTCCACAATAACCCACTGGATTTTATCCTTGGGATAATCTGAAACTAAGATATTTAGAAATGCTAGGTCAATGAAGTTACGCCTGTTATATGTAAGAGTTAGAACAGAAATAGGGGGGCAATCCTGTTGAGCCTTTACGGGCGGCATCCTAGGCTGGGGCTTGGCATTCTTAAGATGTCCGAGAATCAGACTGGATACTAGGGTCTTAAATGCATCCCAGCGAGCTTCTGATACTTGCACTTGCACTTCACCACTAGGAATTGTTTGTCTGAGAGCTGTCTTGATATTCTCCGTTGTTACAGAAGAAAAATCTGCTAAAAAACCAACATGGTTTTTATCTGATTTTGCAACGGGTGTTTCAAGAAAGCCGGCATAGTCCTTTGACCCATAATATTCCTTGTAAACTGGAAGTGTATTTAAAATCATCGCGGCGGATCTGGCCTCCGCCTGAGCAGCTGTAAATCCGAAGCCTTCGGCAGCACTTATACAAACATGGGTTGCGGCACCTTGATTTAGCTCCTCTAACTTGGATGCCTCTAGAAATCCTCTGATAATTGTAACTGATTCAGGAAATGTGCCAGCTAGTTCAGTTTCCTCTAGCGAAGTAGTAACAGTAATAGGGAAATCGCCTGGCCAAATGGGTAGAAGAGCTTTAGCAGCAATGTGCTTATTCTGTGATGCCCCTAGAACCCATAGAGCCTGTCTTCGACCAAGTGCATCCGTATTTACTGGCTTGAGTGGTCCTCTTACTGCCCAGGGAACGTGAACAGCTTTTGTAGGTCCGCCAAAATCTGCAATTCTGCTTTCCTCCTTTACCCACACCTGGGTGAATTGCTCTATATATGGTAGCCATGAAGGCGAGCACCACTCAGGATTTACCATCCAGATTTGCGTAGGCGCCCATGCAAACCATACCGGATGAGGAATCTCAAGATGTATAACTACATCAGCAGGGGTCGGTGGTTGCAGTGGGTCAAGTCTGCTAAACTCAAATCCCTTATATTCAAGAGCCTTCTCAATAAGAGTAGCATCCTGACTTAATCCAAAGGTGTTAGACTGATTCCATAAAAGAACAATACGGGGCATCTATTAATAGAAACTCGATTAGGTTTAGATGCTATTTTTTTCTTCTTACCTTTCAGATGGTCTTTAATAAGACAGTAATTCAAGTATATTCAGGAAATGAGCCATTTCATTTTAATGATTTTGTCAGGGGAACTCTGAGGCTTTTGAATTATACGCTGGACCATAATATAGATCTAAAGATAAATATATCTGGTTCAGAATTTGAACCATATTTGATTGTTAATAATTATGGTTATAATACTGCATTATTTACCCCGAAGATATTCTACGCAGGTGCAGATGATACTTCTCTTATTAAGGAATTAGATGCATTTATGCTTACATCGGCCCCCGTATTAGTAGTTACATCAAGTATTGCTCTTGAAAGACACGATGTCTATAATGCATCCTATCTTGGGTTTTATTCTCTAGTGCGCTTTAAGGATTATTTGTATACAGCTGCTATAGCAAAAGTTCAGGCAAATTTACTCTATAGGTCAAATCCAGATAACTTGTTATATGGATATAGTATTATTTACGTGAATAGAGACGATTATAAATTTAAAACTACAGCTCGTTCTATTTTCTCATTAGCTAATCAGATTCGCAGAACTCTAGATTTGAATAAGGATTTTATGGTATTTTCCAATAGTATTCAATTCAGGACGGTTTTATCAGAATATATTGTAATGAGTTCAAATGCAGTTCAGACAATTGATGATTCTGATATTGATATAGGTGTTATAGAAAGTTTTCCTTCCGTTGAAGATATTATCATTGATTATATACTATTAATGAAATCTAAGAAGATTTTCAGATTTTCTGAAACGATCGATAGATCATCACATAATATTTCACGCAATATCTATGAAACTGCATTTGATATAAATAACATAGTAGGAAATCTTGAAATTACCTCAACCCCCCTATATTATTATACAGCTACCATTGTTGGTTGTGCTGCTCCTACCAGCACTGCCCTATTACCTGTAGGACAACCAGGTGTCAAATTAGATTCCTCTGGAAATAATATATCTGTCTTAAATAATCCCTCAGGAATTGTGCTTGATGCCTCTGGAAATATGTATTTGTCTGATACAAGCAATAATCGCATTTGTAAACTAGATACCTCAGGAAATCTTACAACATACGCTGGTTCATCTGTAGGAACTGCTGGTTATACAGATAGTGGTAATGGTTCAACCGCATTATTTAGAGGACCTACCGCCTTAGCAATAGATAAGGCCTTTAATTTATATGTTGCAGACACGGGTAATAACGCAATTCGTATAATTCAGAACCATTTTTTAAATGATACATCAAACAATACTGTTGCAAATCATCGTATTGTCATGACAGTTGTTGGAGGTGGACCTACTGTATCTAGCTCTGCTGTAGGCTCTCTTACTAAACTAAATCGACCACGAGGAATTGCAGTGAATTCTAATGGGGACCTATATATTTCTGACACTGGTAATCATAGAATATGTAAAGTATTGGCCGGCGGTAGTATGCAAACCGTGGCTGGAACTAGTACACTTGATGATACATTTGGATACTTGAGCGGTTACTTGAATGGGCAGGGAACGAATGCTTCATTTAATTCTCCTACAGGTATCACCGTAGATTCTATAGGAAATATATTTGTAGCTGACACTGGGAATAATGTAATTCGTAGAGTTACATCAAGTGGATTTGTAAGCACAGTTGCTGGAAGTGGCCAGCCTAGTTCTAAGGATGGTAGAAGAGATAAGGCAGGGTTTAATAAGCCTTATGGTATTGCAGTTGATTTATACGGTATATTATATGTAGCAGATACTGGGAATAATATGATACGTCGTATTACGACCGATGGTGATGTTATGCCAGTGGTTGGCTCACCTAATCAGCTAACTGGTGCACTTGATGGCTATGGCTCAATTGACCCTGTGCGAGCTCTAGTTCCATTTAATAAAAGGGCTACATTTAATGCGCCGACCGCAATAATTGTGAATGTTTCTAGACAATTAATTTTTTGTGATAGTCTAAATAATACTATTAGAAGAGTTACACCTACCTTTTCTAACCCTACTAAAATACGACCGATTGCAATGCAGACAATCAGAGTAACAAGTGGCTCAGGGACTGCTTCCACATTAGGACCCACCTTATCTGCAGGGCCACCTATTCCCAATACTATTACTTACGGACACCGCAGAGGATGTAGATAAAAATCTTAAAGAGTATAATTAGGATGTCTCAAACGGGGCAAATACGAAATCTAGGATATATTGCATGGAAAAACAATTTATCTTGGCTAGAATCTCAGAAGGGGAAAAAATGGGACTCACTAATACGGCATGAAAATAGGCGCTTCAGATATACGCTTAAGGGCCTGGAATCTGAAGTTGCAACAAATGAAATTCTTCTAAAATCTGAAGGTGGGCATCCCTATATTTTGAAGGGTTGGACGATTGATGATGAATCCTTTAGTCCTCAGAAAATATGGAAGAAATCAGGGTTCCAATGTAAATGTTGGGATGCTGATATTTCTGAAGAACTTTTTGTAGCGGCAGTTCAAGAGAAAGGCTATGAGAGATTTACAGTTAAAATTTTCAGTGTAGCTAAGGAAATTAAACTTATAAAGTCCATTTCTAGCGCAGGGCCAACAGTTGCAGTTGTAGGTGGCACTGTATATTATACTACTTCTGAAAAAGACTTACGATATTCTTCGGTTTACAAGTGGACACCAGAAGGTGAAGAGCTCATATTTCATTCAACTAATCTGGAAGAAAATTTAGAATTGAAAAGAGGTGAAGATGAATCTGTCTATATCGTCCGTGGCGATTATACGAAACAATTATATTCATTGGTTGACAATATCAAATGGTTAGAGAAACCTCACCTGGAATCCTGCATTATTTCTGATTCTATTGAGAATATAGTCCCTACAAATGATACAATAGAATCATTTTCTATAAAGGCAGGGTGGGCAGTTACAATTTCAAAGGGTATACGAACACTTTGGAAAGGTGACAAGGCCGTTGTTTGGGTATGGGGAGATATTTCTTCAGATTCTAGAAATCCCTTTAGACTTGATATCTCAGACTTACGATATGAGCCATATTGTATTAGTTTGCCAGAGTGGAAATTAAGTAATCCGAAGCCAATCCCCTTTCCATGCTCCTATTACCAAGACCCTTTACCTGCCTTTGTTATACATCCATCAGATAAAATACGACCAGTAGGTTTACTTATTACAGCATATGGTGCATATGGCACACCAACGCATGTAGGGTCACTTGCAAGACGATGGATGCCACTTTTATCACGCGACTGGATTATTGCGTCAGTGATAGTTCCTGGTAGTGGCGATGATAATAAGGCGTGGATTCAAAGGGGTCAGCGGGATAATCGCCTCACGTCAATTGATGCACTTAGTCAGTCAATTAAAAGCTTGCAAGAAGAATTTGGCATTGATTCTTCAAAGACTGCATTATATGGCCGTTCAGCGGGTGGTCTACTAGTGACAAGTGTGGCCGTGCGTTACCCTGAATTAGTAGGCGCCTTATACATTGAATCACCGTATATTGATGTATTGCGAACTATTTCAAACCCTGCACTACCCTTGACTACACTTGAAACAAGCGAATATGGAACTTCTGATAGTCCGCTTAATTTAATAACTACGGCGGAATGGAGCCCAATGGAGCATATTCCTGAAGAAGGTATACCTGAGCTCTTTATTGTTGGACGAACGGATTTACAAGACTTAGAAGTTTTACCTTATGAACTTCTGAAATTTATAAAGAGAGCGCGTGGTAATGGAGAAGGATATGATAAACTAGTATTCGTCCATAATAATTTAGGACATTTTACTACTTCTATAGAATCACGAGCAGAAGACCTAGCATTATTAAATCTGTGGATTAATTCGGCTGCGCGTATAAAAAACCTATCCCCTAAGTATAACACCATGGCTCCTTCCCGCAAGAACGTAACTCGCAAGAACCGCAAGGACCGCAAGGACCGTAAGGACCGCAAGGACCGCAAGAACCGCAAGACGATGATGGGTGGTCGCCGCGC
>Ga0114958_10000730_pt1 | contig 27741 bp, 35 predicted proteins | sample C_130208_EF_Meta_FD_89577 | JGI IMG/M metagenome (GOLD analysis project Ga0114958, IMG submission 89577) | Freshwater microbial communities from Lake Croche, Canada to study carbon cycling - C_130208_EF_MetaG | ecosystem: Environmental > Aquatic > Freshwater > Lake | place: Lake Croche, Canada... | reverse complement strand
TCAATCGATCCTGTGTCATCCCCATCAGAAACAGTCTTGTATATGAATGCACTATGGACTTATAACATATGACCCAAACTGCTTATGGTGGAGATGTCGGGCACTGCCCCCGAGTCTTGAATCTTTTTCAATCTACTTCATACAACAATAACTCTTATTTAACACACATAATGAAAGAGCACTTGCATACCTTCTAGGGCATATACAACCCGTCTACGACCATACAGCCTTACTCCTCTTTCCTGACCCAGGCTTCTCAGTGTGTGTTAAAATTATATTATATATTTATTTTGTCTTGTTGTCAACTTGATTAATCCCAATATTTGCTATTATCTAATGTGTCCCAATATTGTTTGTTGTTGCGATTGATAAAATTCTTAACCAAGTATTTGGCCATACCCGTGTATCCCATTTTTTTAAACCTACGGGAATCCTGTCCGCAGTAATGTCTGATGATTCTGAACTTTTGGGGACTATATTTTCTGGACAAAAAGTAATCTTCTGATGTTGAAAAGTTTTCTGGAAACCCACCAAATTCTTCAAACCGGTCTCTGCGAGTCAGCATAAATGATCCAACTGCAAAGGGTGAAAAATATTTCAATGTGTGATTGATTGTGTTAAAAAGAGTGAACCCAATCATTGCTCGCTTGTCTTTGTCATAACACTTTATGCTCAATCCAACTAGATCCAAATTATTTGATTCAAGTTTATCAACTGCATCACGAATAACTGTGTTCTTGAAGAAACGAACGTCGGCATCAATGAACAAGATATAAGGAGTAGTGGCTAGTCGTGCTCCGCTATTCTTTGCAACTGAAACAGGGCCTCCTTCAATAATTTCTACATTCAAATTGCCTTTGGTGGCTTGAATAACTTCTCGAGTATTGTCCGTTGAACAATCTGCAATAATGATTCTGGTACTACCTATCATTTGATTGCGTAGGTGCGTTAATAGATAAGGAATATAATTTTCTTCATTCTTGCAAGGAATTACAATGGTAATTTTATCACTAAGTTTCATCTTGTTTGACATTGGTTTTACCTTGCCCCTGTTATTGTAACTTTAATTTTACAAAATCTACTATATGCTGTGCCATGTCTTGACCACAGTATTTATCCATGCCTTTGAAACCAGGGCTGGAGTTTGCTTCGCATACCTTATAACCATCTTTATCAAATAACAGGTCAATACCTGCAATTTGTAATCCCAATACTCTTGCTGTTTCTCTAGCAATGTAATCAATCTCTGGTGTAATATCAAATAATTCGCCTGTGCCTCCTGTGCTTATATTAGCACGAAAGTCTCCATCTGCACCGGTGCGCTTCATGGCAATAATACTTTTGCCACCAATGACCCATACACGTAGATCAGTGCCTGGCATGGCATCAACAAACTCCTGTATAATCAATGTCTTTTTCAATGCAATGCTTGACAGCAATTCCATTAGGCCTTCAAAAATCTTACGTGTCTCACATAGATATACTGTTTTGCCTCTTGAACCACTAGTGGCTTTTACCACGCAGGGAAAGCCAATTTCTTTTTCAATCAACTCAACATCAACATCACCATTAACTAGTATTGTCTTGGGGATAGGTAATCCAGCACTGGCCAAAGCCTGGCTGGTCATTAATTTATCACTTACTATTGCCACACTCTCGGCATCGTTAATAACAGGAACACCCAATTTTTCAAACTGTCTCATCAGTGCCAGGGTAAAATAAGCACTACCAGAACCAGTGCGACTTAGTATCAAATCAGGTAAATCAATCTTTTCGCCCTTGTATCTAATACTCTTGGCATTGCCGCGGTTAACAATAATGTCAAAGTACCTGGGTTCAAATATTTCACCTTTGATACCATTTTGTTCAAGACATTCAAGTAATCTTGTATTTTCATAAGCAGTTATTCCGCTGGCGTGATGTAAAAGCCATACTCTTTTCATTTTAGATCCTTTTTTTATATAGTAGTAGAAATCAAAAGCCCATTTACTTTAAGTCGCGATCTTGGTATCGTAAAACAGAAAATCCTTTCTGCTCAAACCAAGGGATACAAAGTTCTCCTGTTAGTATTTGATCAGTCCGGCGATCTAATACTTGAAACGGACGCCACTCGTTTTCTTCAAGATGAATAAGTATCCAATCACCATCGTGTGTTTCACATAGGGCCGATACGCTTTCTACAAAATCTCCATCATTGAAATACCAAATATTATCAATCAACTTGATTTCCGGATTGTGTATATGCCCGCAAATGACCCCATCAAACCCACGCTTCTTGCAGTAGGACACTAGATTTTTTTCAAATTGGAAAATAAAGTCCACGGCTCTTTTGACACGATGTTTGAGATATTGACTAAGACTCCAATAACCAAATCCCATACGATGTCTTATCCAATTGAATCTGGTATTAAGTGTAAGGATCAAATCATATGCTTTATCTCCAAGGAAACTGAGCCACGGGGCCAAACGTGTGATTCCGTCAAACAGATCACCGTGAACAACAAGATAGTGTTTTCCATCAATACCAATATGTTCTGCTTGATTGGCAATTTCAATATTACCAAAACCAATATCGTAAGGCATCAAGGGACGTAAAAATTCATCGTGATTTCCAGCAATATAGATTACTTTAGTTCCACGTTTGGCAAATCCAAGTATACGTCGGATCACATTAGAGTGACTTTGTTTCCAGCGCCATTTGTTTTGTTGAATCTTCCAAATGTCCAGAATGTCGCCAACAAGATACAGTGTTTCGCAGGTATTATGTTTAAGAAAGTTATTGAGTTTTTCAGCTTGGCTATCTTTAGTGCCAAGGTGAATGTCTGAAATTGCTATTGTTCGATAAGTTTTTTGTTGCATAAACTATTTTTCTATAAATTAGTGACGGACTCCATAGGGCCCGAATATAGCCTCCGTCTAGCCAGTATAGTCTTTCACTATCTCAAGCCGCTATGCAACTTTACCCCTACTAGATATAGTATTTATTGCATTACTCTGTTTGTGACAAATCAATCAATCCTGGACCGTAGGTGTGATTGTTAAGCAAGGTCAGCACTTGTTTTCTATTGCTAGCTTTGTTGAAACTAACATGTATCCAAGGCAAGCCACTACCAGTAGTTTTATACTCCAACAGCAGTTGATCAAAAACAACATTGTCTCTAATCCACTGTGCTATGGCAAAGTAATCTTTCTTGGCAGCAGTTTTAAATTGCATATCAACTGCCATACCTTTGGGATGCTGACTGGTTGGACTACCAATACCTTCGGGACGCCATGTGTTGGTTAAAAATGCTTGTGGATAGTGTGCCTTGATGGGCTCAACTACATTGATGGCCAGCATCTTTAAATTGCACAGGATCTGTTCTAATGTTAAGCCACTTGCCGGTCCGCGTAGTGCATGATCAAAAATTACACTGGGTTTTCTAGTCATACCAGCTACTGTGTATCTAGCAGTTAGTGGAATGAAATCTATTGCATCACCACTTGGTGGAACAATATTAGGTTGTTGTTCATTTGGAAATAAGGCATGAATGTCTGCACAATCTGTACTTAATATCTTTGCAGTTGCAGCAGGTAGACTAGTATCTCTGGCGCCTATTATAGGAGTTTTAGCTGCTGCCAGTTCCTGTGTGCTTACTGCGCCCAAAGCAGAAGCTGATGAGATCAATGCTGCACCGCCACCTGGGTTCACAGCATCTTCCTCATCAATTTCATTCATGGCACGATTAGGAGTAGTATCTTGGTCAACACTGTCGCCTACAAACACATCACCGCTACCACCTACACGAGCATGACCGCATGTATCTGGATTACCGGTGAAGTTTACTTCAACACCATGTGCAAATACTGTTCCACTACCCGATGTTGTTTGCCAAGCACCGCCAACGTGAGGGCCAGGACCGTGGCCTGTGCCAATTGATCCATTGACGGATACTAACAGGTTGTTGGCATAGACAGTAGAATTCCCATCAGTAGTAGTGATTGAACCACCACCACTGTTGGAATCAGATTTACGCTGCGCTGGTTTATCTTCACCGGCCATGTTATTGCTTAACGCAAGGCAATTCCAGTGGTGCCTTCCATGTATTGATCAGCAGCTTCTTTCTTGCTGATAACCATGACAAAGATATGTGACTTCTTAATGGGAAATGTATCTTGATCACCTAGGAATAACCAAGGGATCATACCTAGTCCTTGACCATTCATGGTCAATGCCAATGGGCGATTAATGGTGACTGTATCTGCATCCTCGTCATCATAACGTGTGATAATTTCTTCACCGTTGATTAATTTAATACTTACTACTGTTCCTGCTACAATTGGTTTTTTCATTAACATATTTTATTCTCTTTTGATTGATGCGCTTAATTGTGTTATTTCACTTTTGCGTCTGTTGTTTTCTCTGACAAGTAAATCAACCTGTCTATTTATTTCGCTTGTCTTGGCCAACAGCAATTTTACCTGCTGTTCTAGATCTGCAATTTTTTTATCTTTTGGATCCATGGCCATGATGCTTAATATCTGTAGGTTTCTGGCTTGAATGGACCATCTAACCCAACACCGATATACTTGGCCTGTTCGTCAGTTAGCCGAGTCAGTTCGGCACCAATTTTACTCAAGTGCAAACTGGCAACTTTTTCATCTAGATGTTTGGGTAGGATATATAACTCACCTACGTTGTACCGGTCGCTATGATTCCATAGTTCCATTTGTGCTAGAACTTGATTGGTAAAACTGTTGCTCATTACAAAACTAGGATGTCCTGTACCGCAACCAAGATTTACCAAGCGACCTTTGGCCAATAGGATAATACGCTTACCACTGGGGAAGATAACGTGATCCACTTGTGGCTTGATTTCGTCCCACTCACAGTCGGCCAGGGCTGCTACATCAATCTCATTATCAAAGTGTCCAATGTTACAAACAATGCTTTGATCTTTCATCTGTTCCATGTGTGCTCTAGTAATAACATTGATGTTACCTGTAGCAGTTACAAAGATATCAGCCTTGTCAGCGGCATAGTCCATGGTGACAACACGATAGCCTTCCATAGCAGCCTGTAGGGCACAGATTGGATCAGCTTCAGTAACCCAGACCTGTGCGCTCAATGCTCGCAGGGCCTGTGCAGAACCTTTGCCTACGTCACCGTAGCCGGCAACAACTGCAACCTTACCGGCAATCATTACGTCAGTTGCACGTTTGATACCATCAACTAGACTTTCCCGGCAACCATACAGGTTGTCAAACTTGGTCTTGGTAACGCTATCGTTGACATTGAATGCACGTAGTTTAAATGTACCTGCTGCAATAGCTTCTTTAATTCTATATATACCTGTAGTAGTTTCTTCACTGACACCACGAATACCATCAAGCAGATCAGGATGTCGATCGTGAATCCACCAGGTCAAGTCATGTCCGTCATCAAGAATCATGTTTGGTTCCCAGCCATCTGGACCACGTACTGTTTGTTCAATACACCACCAGTATTCTTCTTCAGTTTCGCCTTTCCAAGCAAACACCGGAATACCTAGATCGGCAATGGCCGCAGCAGCATGATCCTGTGTTGAGAAAATATTGCAGCTACTCCAACGAACACTTGCACCAAGAGCCACTAGCACTTTGACCAGCACAGCAGTTTGAATAGTCATGTGTAGTGAACCTACAATACGAGCACCTGCTAGAGGTTGACTGGCTTGATATTCTTTCAAGATAGTCATTAGGCCTGGCATTTCTGATTCTGCCACTGCTATTTCTTTGTGTCCCCATGCAGCCAGGGATATGTCTTTAATTTTATAATCCATTTTTCTTTAATTTTTATGATGTTGCCAATATTGATCAGTTCCACCTAAGTGTCCCCAATCGCTATCAACTGTTAATCGACTTGAAATACCACCTCTTGGTCTAAAATCAATTTCTATACGTACACGGTCTGGTTCGTAAGCACTGATCAGGTGTTTGTAAAACACATCCAAACAACGTTCGTAACTGATTACAGTATCTCTATATTGAAATAAGTATTCTTTCAAACTCTTTAATTCAATAGTTCTATCCTTGCCATAATACCAAATGGTGATTACTCCAAAGTCGGGTTGATCATGCACACCTAAGAATGTAAATTCTGGTATAACGATCCTTTGTTCGTAACCTTTTGCTGCATTAGGCAAACTTTTTAATGCAGCACCATCTATGCTATCCCATAATTTTTTAGTTGTCATCTAATCCTCTTTTACCAAAGTCTCCAATAATTTGTAGTGATCGTAGGCTTTTTTCAATGCCTGGTATTTTTCCAATTTCTCAGGATCAGGTACAAGTATTGCCAATCTGTCTTGAATAGTTTCTAACAGTTTGACAAGGTCAACACCTTTGATAGTAACGTTGCCGTCAAAATTTGCAGAACCTTTGACCTGCAGATCACTAGAGAAGCCTGTTCCATTGAAGCCAGTGGAGTTTGTAGTATACGATGATCCAACTGCTCCTACATTGAAACTAGGATATGGACCAATTATAGTATTATACAAAGACGAGGTTGATGAAGTGTCAATAGAGTAGGTAGTGCTCCAATCGTCCAGCGGTTTTGCAAAAATATCAAAATCATCATTCATTTACTTGCTCCTTGATATACTTTTGTAATTCTGTAAATCCACCAACTAATTCATCCTCGATGAAAATTTGTGGAACGCTGCGAGCATTGGGCACTGCTTCTAACAGTTCTTCTCGAGTATATCCATCGCCAATCTTGCGTTCTTCAATGACATATCCTTTTTGTTTTAGCAATGCCTTGGCTTGGTCGCATTGATTACAATTATATTTTGACCAGATAATAGCTTTCATTTTATTTTATTTTTCCTTATAGATCTGGAAGTTCTTCATAGTTGACGCTATCAGACATTGCTCCAATAACATAAGAAGTAGACTCCGTCTCCTGAAGGGCTGACTGTTTTTTGTTTAATTGTATATGTTTATTGAACCATGGGATAGGACTGCTACGTGGGTGGTCTTCGGCGTACTTGATTCCAATATCCTTTAAGCGAGTAAATGCTGTGTGATCCACAAAGTCTTTAAGGATAGCTGCATTAAGTCCAATAACAGGGCCCTTCTTGAACAAATAGTCTGCCCATGCTTTTTCTTCTGAAATAACTTCCATATACATAGCATATACTTCTTCGCGGCATTCGTCAACCAAGTTGGCAAAGTCTTGATCATCTTTTACAACATTATTGATAATCCATGCAGTCCACTCTGCATGTAGTAATTCATCCTGTAGAATCAAAGAGATGATATTGCCGTTACCAATATAGATCTTGTTCTCCACCATGGCAAGACTGGTAGCAAATGACACCATGAAACGGAATGCTTCAAGTGCGTAGCTGGCATGTAGTGCCAACCAAATTGCCTTCTTGTGTGTACGGGTGTCAATTTCCTCACCACATTCCTTGCGGCAGTTAAGAACGTGTAATGCTTCATAATATCTTCCAATGCTTGCAGCCATGTCTACAATTTCTTTTGTATCATGTATCTTGTTGAACTCGTCCTTGGGCACACCATACACATTGCGAATAATGTGACTATAGCTCTTGCTGTGAATGTTAGTTTCAAAGAAACTCCAGTTACTTACTAGTGCTTCTAATTCAGGCAGACTGATAACAGGACTAAACACTTGATTAGGAGCACGGCCTTGAATACTATCCAGGGCTGTTTGACGCAATAAGTTGCTGGTGAAAATGTGCTTGACTGCATCACTTGAATCCTTGTGATCTATCTTGTCTTTAGTGAGACTAATTTCTTCTGGCACCCAAAAGAAGCCACGAGCCAGTTCTTCAAATTTAGCAATCTTGGGATACTTAAATTCTTCAAACCGTTGTACAGTCACTGGCCCAGCTGGGTCTAGAAACATCTTGCGTTTTAGATAGTTTGTTTGCTTTGATAGATTATATTGTTCTTTTGACATATTATTCCTTAAACTGTTATGTTTGCCCAGTTGATAATTTTCCACTGGTTCTCTAAATACTTTTTCTTGTCTGCTTGATAGTCCAAGGCCCACGAGTGTTCCCACCAATCAACTAACAATACAATATCACTCTTGATTTGATGATTCTTAATTGTTTTTACCTGTCCGTTCTTGGCCAAATAGACCCAACCGCTTCCTTGTATCGCCATAGCTGCTTTTTCAAATTGTTCTTTAAACTCTTTGAATCCACCACTGTAGTGTTTGTTGATAAATTCTGCAATAGCACCAGTGGGCTCATTCTTTTGTGCGGGTGCTTGATACTGCGCAAACAAGATGCTGTGTAAGAATGCACCGGCTTCATTAAAATCAGCATCACCTTCTTTACTGTTGTAACGATCCACATATCCTTTATACAACTTACCATAATGGTAGTTGATGGTATCTTCTGATATAGCAGGATCTAAGTCACCGCGAGCATATGGCAGTTTGATCTGCTTGAGTTTCTCGCCTGACTGTTGTTCCTCGTTAAGGATTGATTTAATAAAACTATAGGTCATAACTTACAGGCCAAACAATCCTCATCCTCTGGTTCAGTATATATTGCAACAGGTTCTGCCGTAATCAATCTATCACTTTGAGTAGTCAATATATTCTTACTCCCAACCTTGTCTATGAGACTATAATAAATCGTTTTCAAGCCCCACTTGTATGCTAACATCAAGTTCTTGGCAATCAATGTCCCGGGAACCTTACCATCTTTAAAATGCTTGGGACTGTAGAATGTATTGGTACTTAGACTTTGATCGATGTATACTGCTAACACTGCACTGGTTTTGAGATAGTCAACACAGTCTTTTTGATCCCACATAAGTTGGTAACGATTCTTTAATCGTCTGTATTCTGGCACTACTTGTACAAATGATCCGGCTTTTGATTCCTTGACACTAATAAGTTCCATTGGCATTTCAATTCCGTTAGTACTGTTAAGTACAACTGAGCTGGACTCAACCGGTGCCACGGCCATTAAGGTGGCATTACGAATACCATACTTGATTATACGAGCACGTAATGGTTCCCAATCTAGGCTAGGTGTAAAGTCAGTTAGTTCGTTACTACCTGCTGCACGACGTTCCCAAGGAAATACACCCTTGCCATAGTAAGTAAATTCACTACGTTTGCAGGCGCCACGTTCTTGGGCAAGCTCGACACTGGTTTCTGTTAGGTAAAATGCTTGATGTTCCATCCAACGCTTGACTTCTGCAAGTGCTTCCGGTTCACCGTATTTAAAACTCTTACGTGCATGCCAGTAGGCTAGATTAGTAATGCCCACACCTAGTGGTTCAAATTCATCATTGGCCAGTTTACTTTGAATGCTTAAGAAATCTTGATAGCTTAACAAATTACTCAGACTGCGTACTAGAACTCTGCAAGCCTTACGCATTTCTTGCGGGTTACGAAATGCACCCCAGTTTATGCTGCCAAGAGTACAAAGAGCAATGCGCCCATCTGGGTCTTCAATTCTTTGGAAAGGACGGGTGGGTAAAAGTATCTCCTGGCATAGGTTTGATTGATATATGGGATCAAGAGTTGTGTCAAACGGACCTTGTGCGATGACGTTGTCGATGTTGACAAGATATATGCGCCCAGTATCAGTCCTTTCTTTAAGGATTCCATTTTTGAATATCTCATCTGCCGATACGATTTTCTTTTTAATTGTCGGATGCTTCTCATAGTTCAAGTATAGTGCTTCAAATTCTTCCGTGCTGCGATAGTAGGCTTCGTATAGGTCTGGAACATCGTGCGGATCAAACAGGCTCATTGTTTCGCCACGCTTGTAACGATTCCAAAACATTCTATTGACCACTACTGAGTAATCCATTTGGCGTACACGAGTTTCATCAGTGCCTTGATTGTTTTTTAATACAATAAGATCTTCGAACTGATAATGCCAAATGGGGAAAGTTACTGTGCATGACGCATTACGAATTCCGCCCTGACTGCATGATCTCAAATCTGCAAACCATTTTTTAAGAAAGGGTATCATACCCGTGTGTTTGATTTCACCATTGCGAATTGGTGCACCTAACGGGCGAATTCTACCAATTTCTAGGCCAATTCCGGCTCGTTTTGAGGCATATTTGGCCATCATTTCGCCGCTAGCAAAGATACTGTCAAGAGTGTCATCTGCACTTATCAGTACACATGAGCTGAATTGTCTAGTGGTAGTTCCTAGACCGGCCAAGACTGGAGTGGCCAAGGTAAAGTGTCCATCACTTCCACACTCGTAATATTCCTTGACCCATTTTAACCTTGTTTCTTTTGGCTCGTTATGAAATGCAGTGGCAGCGGCGATAGCGTAACGAACTTGTGGAGTCTCAAATACTTCGCCAGTGGCACGATTTTGTACCAGGTACTTTTCAGTAAGTTGTGCAATAGCAGCATAGGTATATTTTTCATCCTTGTCATGATCAATAAACAAGTCAATGATATTCCACTCATCTTCTGTATACCACTCCAGTAATTCTGGAGTATACATACCACGTTCTATGTTACGTTTTACAATGCTGTAGAGTTTAGGAGGTGTATAACTATCGTAGACTTCTTTACGTAACATAGACACACGCTGTCTACCTGCTACAAATTGATAGTTGACATTATTGATTTCGGGGTTTTCACTTTCATCAATTAGGTTAACCATGGCCTTGAGCAAGAGCTCGTCTATAGTTTTTGTGCTCATGCCATCGTGCAATTCTATTTGCGCTTTGATCTCAATCATACTGGGACTAACCCCGTCTATACCGCTGCAAGCATGAGCTACTTGTCTTTGTATTTTAGAAATATCTAAGGGCACTTTGACCCCATCTCGTTTGATCACGTTGATCATTGTCATTAGAAAACCTTGTTATGTGTGTTGAAAAATATTTACCTTGGTAAATCAATTTCGATTATATTTTCCAATAGTAGTGAATCTGGCAACTCTGCCAGTGGAACTGGTCCTAGGTCACTATAATTGATCGCCCATTGTTCGTCAACACATACTACATTATACTGCTTAGATTTGTCGTTGTCTATGAAAGTTTTGATCTCAATTTTAGATTCTTTAAACTTTTCAGTCAATTTCAATGTCCAAGCAATCATAACGGTCTTGGTAAAGTCATCGTAACAATTTTCAACAATGATTTCCCAGGGGCTGGGCCAACTCTGTTTGTGGTATGGATCAATTTTATTATTGTAGGGAGTAAATGGCGCAGATTTCCAGAATTGCCATGTATCCATCAATGCATTGTCGCTAGTGGTCAAGTGGGCGCGATGAGTGGCCCACGACGACAGTCTGTCGTCAATTGGTAATTTAAACATATCTATTTTAGGTTAAAATGTCTATTTGGTATTCAATGTTGGTAACAGTTGTATTACCTTGTACTGCTAATTTTACATAATTTTTATCAAACACTTGGGATTCATCTGTAACAAAATATGAATTATTGCTACCAGCTTGTACCAAGGTATACAGTTCACTAGGTGTGGTGTAATCAAACTGTGGACTTGCAGAATTTGTAGTTATCTTGTATCCATTGGATACAGCTTCAATCTTATTCACATACCCCGACAAGTTTCTATATACGTCATTTCCAGTTATGTAATATCCATCAGGACTACCAACTAATGCATTTAATACAGCATTTGGCCCACTAACAACCAAGCTATCACTACCAGACAGACTTATATTTGCAGCCATATCAGTGGTGTTAGGCGAAACAGTAGCTGTATCGATAATATAATTGTAAGTATCTGTAATTGATGAATATCCGTCCCTAGCAATGTTTAATATTAAATTACCTTTTCTAGATACTCCACTATTGGTTAATTGATAACGTATAGATAGCATTTGATCTTGCCCATTAAGACCAATTTTCATAACACTGGCAGTGGTCACAACTGCTGTTTGAGTTGTTACCGCAGTGTTATTATTGACTGCTACACGGCCAGCTATTAATGGATTATAATAAAAATTAGGATTGGTAGTATTATCCGCAATGGTCTTTCTATTGAAGTAGTCATTTATAGAGGTATTACCATTAGAAAAGAACTTAATTACAGATGTTGCACCAGTTGAGGATGTAACAAAATCATCAAGACCAGGACCATTAGCAACATTTACAAAATAATTATTTTCACTAATATGGTTAGTCATATTTGTGCTAGTGCTAGCGTAAATTCCTTCTGCAACAACATTTTCAACTCTATTAGATCTAAAAACACCATTGGTTGGTGCAACACCAACACCGTCGGCCTGCATGACAATGCCGCGACCCAAATTATTCAACATACTGTTGGTAATTACAGGTCTAACAACTACACCAGTTGCAACAACTCCAGTAACCAAGCTATCAAATTGGCACTCATCAATGGAGATATCTACACATAGATTTGTAGCCATTGACCCATTTACACTGCCGCCTGTACCGTGTATAGATATACCTTTGCTACTGCCAGTAACTAGCCCGTATGTTGTAGTAGATGCTCTATTATAATCAGTTTTAAAAGATACAGATTTTATATTGGCATTTAAAACATTATCTAGAGAAATTAATGAATTTGTGTTAACTGCAATTGTGCTAGATGAATACTGCAATGTCATACCTTGAATAGTAACATCTCTAGCTCTCTTTATACCGGATTGCATATTACTGATGTTGGCTGCTGCATTAGAAGTATTATTGATTTTTGAGATACTATTCCCCATAGCATCCATTGTTTCAAACATATTGGTATTAGATGAAGTTAATGTCAATATAGTTATATCTTGTCCTTGCCCTATTAATGTGGTGTAAGGTGGTAGTGATATTGCACCGTTAATAAGATAATTACCAGCTGGAATAATTAATGCACGTCTTGCATCGCTGCGCTCAAAAGAATTCCATGCTTGATTGTAAAACAAATCATTAATAGCATTTTGGAATTCTAGTGTAATATCAGTGGCTGTAAAACTAGGCTTAACTCCAAATGATGCTAGACTTACTTCATCATCTAATCTTGATTGTATTTTTCTTGATACCGCATGAGATATATAACTTACATCTTCTCTATATTTGTAAGAAATGGCATTAGTTACCGAACTGCCAATCAAAGAGAATATATTGTCTAGATCGTTATTGGTCAATATACGACTATTGTTGTCATCGGCGGCACCTTCTGCAATTCTTTTACCAATATACAGGTTTTCAGTATCTTCTGCCCATCCAAATTCTCCAGGATCTAATCGTGGAATACCTGTTTGAAGCTCTTGCCCACGTCTGACCTGTATCTTTGCTACTTCAATTATTGCCATGAAAATATCCTCATTATAGGATATTTATCATTGGCAGGTGGGCAATCTTATGCAGTAAGAGCGTAATATTCTTCTACTTTGGTGAGCCAAAGATCTTGATATTTGTTAAAATCTTGTGGTAACAAATCAAACTGTTGGTATACTTCTCCGCCAGGTTTCATTCCATCATCACCGCGGCTACACATAAAGATGTGACCCTCTCGCATATCTGTTCCATAAATTTCATTATGAGCCAACATATATGCCATTAGTTGTAAAAAGTAATCTTCTACATATTCTAATTTTTTAGGACGATTGGTTTGTTTGTAATCGGCAATACAAGGATTACCTTTATAAACACACACTAGATCAGTAGTTCCGCTATACAACCCAGGAAAATATAAACTCTGCTCCATAGCCCATACTTCGTCGACGTCCTTTAATCCATTTTCGATAATAATATTTGCCATAGCATTGGCTTTAACATGAACAGGATTATTACCAGGTTGACGAACTTCGCCAACTAAGAACTTCTCCAAATTAGCGTGAAGACCCGTCCCTACTCCGGCCGCCTCTGTGGTAATTTGCTGTGCTTTATCGTGCCCAATCCTATTGCGCCATTCGTTCAACGCAGTCATGTCCTTGGTGGCACTTAGAATAGTAGTTACACTGGGTAATCTTTCGCCGTCGGGAGTTTGATAAACTCGCTTGCGAGTAACAGTATCATTGATCTGTTTACAGTTTTTGTATTGGTATCGTTCGACGAAAGGGGGAGGGGTGTAGATGTTCATAATGTTAATTATAACACTATGAACTCTCTAGGTCAAATTTTTGGAGATAAATCTTTGTTGCCAGCAGCCATTTGATCCACACTGGGACCAGTGGCCTGTTTGATCTGTCCACCTGCTTGATCGCTGGGTGTATTGGTGTTTAGCACAATTTCAGCATTGTCGGTAATGTCAGCAATAACATTACCTTCGGGGTCAACTTCGTTCTTTAATTTCTTAAGGATTTCAACGCTATCCCTATCACCGTCACCTAGTGCATAACCAAAAGATTTAAAAATATTTTGTGCAACAGGAAACGGCAAATTAGATTGTTGCTGATCTTTATTGGCCAACCCTTGAAGCACTGCTAGAACGTCTCTAGCAGACCCCATGTCAACTTCAAATAATTTCATCGAGCCAACTTACTCATGATGCTGTGTGATTCGGCCAATTTACGAGCACGAACTTGCTCACGGCTTTCACGCATCTCACGTCCAGTAGTACCCATTCCAGCAGCAGCATCGCTAGCGCCAAATTCGTCTTCTGGTTCTGGATTCATCATGTCTGGCTCGCTCATGTCCATACCTGGTTCTGGAGGCATTTCTGGTTCCATTCCCATTGGCTCTTCAGGAACTGCTTCGCCGGCCAATGCTGCAACAGCATTACTTACTGCTTCGCGTTGCTGTGTCAATACTTCTAGTGTAGCGCTCAATGCTGGTCCAACTGCCTGCTTGAATGCTTCTGCTTCTGCTGGACCAAAGTCTGCACGGATAGCATCTGACAACTCAATCATGCTCTTGGTTTGGTATTGCCCAACACGTTGCATCCAACTTGTAAAATCGTTAACCATGTCACCGGCAGCAGTAATGGCCTTGGCCTTACCTTCTTCGTCTTCGCTCAATAGATAACCAATGCTTTCGTTAACAAAACGCACATTTTGCTTGAACATGGTAGACTCCTTGACCTTCTTCTTGGCACGTAGAGCAGCAAAGTCGCTCTTTTCCAACTTGCCGTCATGGTCAACATCAAGTTTGCCTTGCTTGCCTTTTAGTTCTTCTGCCACGGCTTTGCCAGTTTTCTTTGACTTTGGTTTGTCTTCAGTACCATTGTCAAATGTGCTGGACTTACGTGTATATACATCACCTGTACTGGTTGTCTTTTTATCAAACTTGCCAGTGGTTTTGTTCTTTTCATGTTCGGCACGAGCGCTAGCCACTGTAGGAAAAGCTTCTTTAACTTTCTTTGACTTTGGTTTGTCTTCAGTACCATTGTCAAATGTGCTTGATTTGCGTGTATAAACGGTACCTGTGCTTGTTTGCTTCTTGTCAAACTTACCAGTGGTCTTTTCTTTCTCAGCACGAGCTTTTGCATCTGCTACTGTAGGAAAGCCTTCTTTAACTTTCTTATCAGCAATAGCTTTCTTCATTGGCTCTTTCTTGTCACCATCTTTATCCATGTCAAGGAAGTCAGGTTTAGATTTCTTAGCCTCGCTAAGTTCGATCATTTTGTTTTTTAATTGTTTAAGGTTTTCGCCTAGCATTTCTTTAATCCTTGTGTTGAGCAACTCTAACATTGCTTTGTCTTTTTGATATGTTTCATTGGCCAACAGATCGTTAATACCTGCACTACCTTCCTGTTGGAAGATCTTTGTGCGGAACTTGTTACGAATGTCTTCCAACTGCTCACGGTTGTACTTGGTTAGATTGACATTGGTACCAAAACGTTTTTCTAAATTTTCTTTTAGTTTAGCGCTGGTAATCTTGCGTGTAAAATCTGTAGTTTTCATATGTGTTCCAAAAAGGGTCTAATGTTATTTATATTAGTTTTTGAAGTTTCTCAAAACTCTTAACAATATCATTCTTGTATTGTTCTTTCTTGGCACGGGCAATCATACATTTACTCAATCTTAGATCAAAGTAATCTAAAGGCTTCTTGTTACTGCGTTGAACTGCTCTTTCGTGCAGTGTTTCGTCAAATAGTGCATAACCATAATTACGATCTTTAGTAAGAAGTTCGTTATCTAGAAAGCGTCCCAGGGCTAACCCATTGGCCAACAATGCAGCAGTTTGCGGCAAGTTGATCTGCTCAACTACTGCTTCACCGTTACGATTGAGTATGGCATAAAAACCTGTACCTTGTCTAACAATAGTGAAGTTCTCTAATGTAATTGAACCATCTTTATTTTCTACAGGAATAACTAGACCGCGGCGGCGAAAATTCTCACGCACTTCGGCGGTGACTCGGTCTATTTTGCGATATAATTCTTCGTTAATGGGTTTCATTTAGATTCTTAATTAGCATACTGCTGTCTGAGCTCATGGTGTAAATGCCCTTGCGCACTAAATTTTGTGCTGTCCATTGATCGTGTTCATCCAAGCTGGTCAGTCTGATCCGTGTATCATGTTTGTTTATGAACTGCTGTTCCTCATTGGTGACAGGAATTCTGATACCAGATAATAGCTGATGAATCTTCATATCAGCCCATCTTGGTCAGAATAACAAATAATACACTTAACACGCCAGTGACAATGGTTCCGGCTGTGGCAATGATGACTTTTGTCATGCTTTGATGACTGTCTTCAATGGTTTTTTGTAGGCCACCAACTTTTTCTTCAATGTTGGTCAGTCTTCTATCTAAGGATTCATAACGCTGAGCACATAACTCTACATGAGCTTCTAGATTTTCTTTCTCAATATCTGTTGTTTTCGTTGACATATCTTGTTCCTCAAGTGTTGTTGCAAACTATCCGCTTGTTATAATTTTAGTGCCTTAGATGGTGCCTTGAAGAATTTTAATAATAGTGTTTTTATATTGACTATCTTTGCAATTAAAGATCGCCTTGTCAATATTTATCGTTTCTCCTAAATTTTTAATTACAGGGACTTCGTTTAGGTCGTTGATCAAGTTGCCAATACCGTCACCTGGGATCGCTTCATATACTCCGGATCTATCTGGAGCAAATCTAAAGGTCCATACCTGTTGTTTTCCCTTGTAGGCCGTGCCAAATCCCATGTTTTTGATATCTACTTTGTCATTAACAGGTCTTGTATCGTAGGATACAATGGATCGTAGTTCTACACATTGCATCAATGTGATAAAATTCTTGTTTTGATCAATGGCCAGCTGTGTGCCATGGCTGGGTCTAATTGCTCCTGTGTTGGTGATATCCACCAGTGTTTGAATTTCAATAATTTCCATAATATACCTATATAACATTATTTATGGCCAAGAAAAAAGGTGGAATAAAATTCCACCTTTTGTCAGTTTAAAAGTCTATGCTAATTAAGCAAAGTCAGCTAATGTCAATGTCTTGACTGTAACTGTTGTAGAGACACCAGTTGCTGCTGTGATATTTGTATCAAACAATGTTGCTACATCAGATGCGTTGTTGTCAGATGCTGTAGCAGCATCAACTGCAACGATAAAACCGTTGTCGCTGCGTGGTCCAATGAACACAATGCTAGCTGCAATCTGGATAGCACGAATTGCTTTTCCAAAGTTGCCTTGTGCTGTGATAAGACCAGCTGCGGATACTGTGTCAGCTGTGCCAACGCCTGTTCCGCTAATTAATAGAAATGTTGGTTGATAACCATAAAATGCACCTGCTGCGGTGCTTCCGTGTACTTTTGCAATTCCTGCCATGATAAGTTCTCCTAATCGTTTTTGAGCCTCCCTATGAGACTCTAGTGTAATTATTTATCCATTCTGTAAAAAAATAACAATAATGGCCTTTAATCTTCGTCTTTGAGATCACCATCAATGATTTTAAGATGGCGTGCAGTTTCCTTGTTATCGCGTAGCTTGCGTATACTACGAGTAAACTTTTTAGAGTCTCCTCCCTTGATACTGTTAATTAGTCTACGTTCTAGTTCGTATGCTTGATCAGGTGGGAAGTTCTCTTTGATCAATGCCAATAGGTTAATTGCACTGTCAATGACATGTGTGGCCCTAGCTTCAATGATAGCTTCGCTATTTTTCTTTTCCGATATGGAATTGAGTTCTTCAAGTAGGCTGCGTGTTGCTCGTTTCAAGTTAGTATCCTTTGTGATATTTATCCTATAACAATTGTAACATATAATATGGTGAAACACAAGGTTGTAAAAAATGCTGCAACCGCACATAATGTATAAATAATTGACTCAGTATAAACACTGAGTCGTTATAATATTTTAACACACACAAGGAGAAAAATATGTTAAACCAACTAGTTGAATACTTTCAAAAGATGTTTCAGAGATTTGAACAGCCACAAACTTACGGATCTGCACTAGAAGAATACATTGTTAGAAATTCGCCACAAAATTCATGTGACGTGGATCGTCTTACTCGTCAATTTGACTTGAAACAATCAGGACGCGGATGGTAATTATGAAAGTTATACTAACGTCAATCTATAACTTTTTAGAAAACATTGGACGTGTTCGTGCTGCTACACATCTTGCACAAAGCGGAGATTATGCCGGCGCCAAACGTGTCATGATGGAAGATTTTAAAGGATGGATCTAATGAATCAATGGATACCAATGACAGACGACGCGGTAAGATACCCGAAACTAAATGACTCACTTCAGTTGTATTACACAGTCAATCTGTGTATACTAAATACTTAGACAGTAAAATTAGTTACTGTTTACACACAGACATTACACACAAGGAGAATAATATGTCACTACATGATACCCCAAAATTGCCAGAAGTTAAATTCAACAAGAATGGTTACGAAATTCGTACAGATATTCTTGGTATGGCCAAAGACTTGGTAAAAGAAGACTTCCATGCTAAATTTCAAGGATGGGAGATGACCGCTACTCGTGATGAGAAGACCGGTCAAATTGTTACATCCGTAGCAATGCCAGAATTTCCAGGACTTGATAAAGTTCTAGAAACTGCTGAAAAGATGTATAGCTTTGTTAATCAAGGTGTAGCTACCGCATCTAAAACCTCTAAAAAATAATTTATAATAAAAATAATATATTAGGCATAGCCAAAACATAATTTAGAAGAAATGAAAAAGTCCCGAAAGGGACTTTTTCTATTTGTGTAATCTGATACGTTGTTTAATTATATCAATCACCTGTTCACTAAGCACTACTTCATAATGATTATAATCAACTTCAATTAGTTCCATTCCTCGACTATGATGGCGTTGGCTAGCAACTGTTACTACTCCGTCATTTGCCCCTTGTATCCACGGTGTATTGCCTTTAACAGTGACAATATTACACCAGGGGTGTTTGATTTCAATATTATCAGCCTGTCTCATGGGCCAGCTGAGTGGACCAATATCTTTTAGCAGGCGACTAAAGGGCAAGAAGTACCTGGCAAAATCTGCATGTTCTGCACCACCATAAGGAGTGCTTAAAGTGACTGCGCCTAGCACCTGTGTGGGCATAGCATTGGCTAGGTGTAGCGAATATATGCCTCCTAGACTATGAGCAATAAAGAATATATCCGTTTCTTCAGCCAATGTAGTTTGCATGGTTTGAAGATTGTTTTCAAAACCATCAGCGCTGTTGTAATTGATACATAGGCTATCACCGCCCAGATGTTCTTTAATATGATTAAAGCTCTCACTTGTGGCGCTGGCGCCATGTATGTAAACCAGTTTCATTATATTGGCCTGCTGCGTAAGAATTCGGGATAGCGTTTATTAAAGTGACGCATAACAACTCCGGCTATCTCATGTGCTTGATTTTCTTCGGGACTACCAGTGGCACCACTTTCATCGTTGAGTTCATCCCTAATGTCTTGACGATAATGAACTAGTTCGTGTGCTACTGTTCTGAGTATATCTACAGGGTGACGATTAAGTATTGCCACATGTAGAGTTTTCTCGCCGTTAACATACATACCAAAGCTGGGCTGACTGCCTGTGTGTATCTCAGGTTCAAAGTCCATCTTGGGAAGACTGTCAATCTCTAGAACTTCCATGGCCAAGGGTAGGAACTTTTTGAACATGTCAACAAATGTTGCTCGAGATTCTTGACCTTCAATTAATAATTCTGTGATTTTCATGCGCCACCCCAAGTTGCATATAGTCCAGAATTATATTGACCACTGCCATATATTTTACTCAACGAAGTTTTGACATAAGCCTCTAATTCTTTCCCAGTTGAGTTAGGTTGTACATCAAATGTAAAAAATCTTTCCCCATCTTGGGCCTGGCCAAGATGTTCACCACCCAATTGACCCATGACTGTATCAATATTACGAGAATTTAGATCATAAGTTTCTAACCCAACATACCCTTTTATCTTAGCGCCGGGTATACTAGCCAGGCTAACCCACATTTGACGGCCGCCGGCTGTTTGACTAGTTCCAGCAACCAATGGCACTTGCATAATAGTTAATACAATACCGTATAATGCTTTAGCAATACCCCGGCCACGATAGTCTTCATCAACTGTAATAGTATCAACTCTTACTGCGTTGGGTAATGGGAAATGGCTTGTCCTTGTGTCCGCTGGTGTAATCGACAATTTGCCAATCAATTGCCCAGGAGTTTTTAATGCTCGTTTATTGGCATACTCCCAATATTGAACTCTTTCGTTATAAGCCCCATCTGACTCTCGAGGTTTCTTGACCGGCGGCGTTTGTGAATTGATATAGTCCGGTCCTTTAGGATCCCATATTTGTATATCAGTGCCATACTGCCCAGGCCCTATTGTGTATAAGTATCCACTACCACCTGGCAACTCTTTTGTAACATCAGATTTGAACTGGGTAGGCACATATAATGACTTTTTTCCACCGGTATATCCAGTAGATGGAAGTTTTTCAATTGCCTCTTGAGTTTCAGATAATAGTTCTGTTATTCTCATGCCTTATCCTGAAATATTTGTATTGGTGAATGACCTAATGCTACCGCTTTCCAAACATAAATTTTTTCGCCATTCTTCTCAATAACATTTGGTGTTGGTTGAACCTCAATGTCCATTCCTCTTGGTAATAAAACTTCGTTTTCTTGAGCGTGCCTACTTATTTTTTTAAGACTTACAGCAGGTGTTCCAATTGGAAGTTCTATCATTAGTAAATTATTTCCACCCGCGGAACCAAATTTGTGTGCTTGTTGCAACTTAGTTGATGTACTAGTATAAGCAGGTAAGTGTAACCTAATTGGTTTAGAACGATCAGCTTTGTATTTTTTATAAGCATGTTCAACACTTACGGGTATTCCTGTATAAACTTTTGCTGGTTTAGACAAATTGAATCTTTTAAAAATTTTGTCTAATGTTTTAATACGTTCAGCAGCAGGAGATTTTGGATCAATCTCCGTTTTACCTCTATAATGCTGATGCAACATATTATTAACAAATCTGCTGTCTATAGACTGGTAATATAAAGGGTCAGAAGACGCTCTATCACTAGGGTCTATAGCCACATCTTGATGTATACCTTCGGGGATGAATTCTTGTGCTCGCATCGTGTATTTAGTGGGAGTTACTTTATCTCCCGTCAAGTACGCCTGACAGTTCAATTGCGCGGACGCCTGTGTGAGCAAGCTCACACCCGTGACGACAACGGTCCCTAAGGTGGGTTCTTTTTAATCATCAGTTGCATTGGCACCACATTTGGCACGCTTTGCATTAGTCAATGCTGCAAAGTCTATGGACCACTCTTTTCCTGGTTGCAATTCTTTGGCGCCTGCTGGATACTTGAATGTCACACCGCCTTGTTGTTGAATTTGTGCAATAGGTAAACGAAACTTGGTCAAGTCATTACCTAGATTAGGATAAGGTGATACATGCGGAAACATCCATCCCGCAACTTCTTTAGTTTGATTATTGATCGCTATCTTGTATAAGGCATGTGGAACAACCACTCCATTGCCGATCTTTGTGTCTTTGGCATTGTATACGGCTCCTACATATATGGTATAGGGTTGATTAAGTTCTACAGCCCAACCGCGTACATTGGTTTCTAACAACTTCCAAATGCCACGATTTAGTGATGGTGCTTGTGGTGTCATATTGGTCATTAAGAAACTTTCGTATTCTACCTGCTGATCCCAACTCAAATCACCATCTGGACTCATATGTCCCTTGTCAAATCCAGCACCTGCATAATCAGCAGGAGTTGCGCCTGCCTGAACACTCTTATCAGCAGCAAATGCGTTGGTACGAGCAATACAGCCCAGCGCATTGGGCGGTGTTAGAGTATAGGCAACATAAGCAGGTATCTTGGCAGCAGCATCATATGCTGATAAGTAGCCTTGGCGACAGATAGATGTTAATGTTTTCTTAGTTTGAGCAAAACCGTATGGACTATGTATTTGACAAGATAGTAGTGCTAGTGGAGCACGTTGTTCCCATGCATGGGCTAGGCTAGAAACTGCTAGGAGCAGTGCGAATACGATTCTTTTCATATATACCTGTTAAGTTGGTATATTATTTAGTATAAACTTTAAGATGTGCCGTTACGTTTTCCTAGGAACATTTGGCTTCTACGTTGACTATTCCATGTATTGGTATAATCTATATCATTAAAATAGTTTGTAAAGGCATCTCTCAATGCCTGCGTACAACTGGTAGCATCATACGTGCCAATTGCCACAATGGTCCCAGCCGGCATTGCCCGAAGAGCAGTGGCCATGTTGTTGCATAAGGAAGGAGTTCCGTAAGTGTCGTAAACAGTTTTACTAATTATGGAACCACTAGAATTTATAATAACAACGGTATGTCCTCTAGTCATCCTAGTGCCAACACCTCCACCTACACTATTGTCAGTACCGTCCGGAGCCACTGAGTAATCACTGGCCACAACTGTACCATTGACTTTAATATAACTACCGTGTGTGGGATTACCATTAAAGTTAGTGCAAATGGCCACAACATGCTGACCCGATATGCTTTGATCAAACGCTATATAAGTTCCACCAATTAGTTGTTGCTCAAAAAAACCAGATGCATCTACACTGCCACTGGTGCCGCCGTTAGCAGGTGCTGCTGCCCATGGACTACCATCTACATTTGATTTGGATCCCGATAAAGTAGCAAGTTGTGCCCCACCTGTACCATTTACATAGGCAGTATGTGTGCCTGTGATGTTGTTTAGTACTCTATATCCAGGTTTGGTATTATCACTGCGTTTGGTTGCAGCCAAGGTTAACTTCTCAGTCCTGCGCAAGATTTTAGTTGCTACAGGATTGGCACCTGTTCTAGTCGATATTCCGTTAGCTGCCATGATTTTTATTTCTTAGGTAATTTGCTGCTATGAAATTCCCAAAAGCCTGGCTCATGTGGTTGCAATGGTTGGTTATTTGTGTTCATGTTTGATCCTTAACTTATTGTGATTGGGAAATTGAATGTTGCTGGGTAGGATATTCCATTGTCTATAAAGAATACCAAAGAAGCTCCGCCAGGGCCGCCACCACCAGATCCATCTGGAAGAGCTGTTACAGTAACTGTTGCGCTAGCATGTGTGCTGCCCGAACCAAATGTTGCAGTATGTGTACCTAATCCTAAATTATTGAAATATGTTTGATTGCTTGCAGAAAGACTCATAACTGCAACACCCGTTGCACCGCTACTATTAATAGTAAATCCAGTCGTACCGTTGACTGTAGCAGAACTGTCTTGTAGTTGATTTCCAGGTATGATAGGTGGATTCATATCTGTGTACAGTATTGATCCGTTACCGCCGTTGCCGCCCCCGGTGCTGCCGCCAATAGAAATGCCGGTACCTAATGTAATCCCTGGTCCAAATGTTATTCCTGATAGTGACATAATAAATACCCCCTGCTATGGAGTATTTATTGTAAAATATATAATATTTCTATACAGCTTGAATGGCGTTGTCTATGTTAAAAGTAAAGCTGCCAATGTGACTGCAATGTATTGTGGTATCGGCCCACAATTTAAAGCCTTTATCACGTGCTTTTCTGCAAAAATCCACGTCTTCTGATATGGTATTTGCGTGATCTATGGCAGAATGATACTTGAATTGTGGATATCCAATGTCACGCATTACTTGGGCCTTGATCAATGCACAACCAAACCCGCAGCCCACAATCTCTACTAGACCGCGTCCCTTGACACGTTCAAAGGGAATATTATTTACTCCACCATATTCGTTAGGTTCGTATATTTCTAATACGTGTAGTCCTGGTTTCCGTTGTACATACAATCCACTTACTACGTCACGGTCGTGTGCCAGCAATCGTTTCAGGGTATCTGGTGGGAATGCAATATCGCTATCCACACTGAACAAGTAATCAAATCCATTAACTACCCAGTCTGCAATTAGATTGCGAACTTGATCAATATTGTATCCATAGAAATATTGGAAGGTAGTTTCGTATCCATCAGGTACTTCTAAATCATAGATACTTTTAAATGTATCAGGTTCGATATTACGTGCTGTGGGGATTGCTATTAGGATCTTTTTTTTAGATCGTGTCATTTTGTTTACAATTGCGTGGGCTGTTTGATTCTGCTCTGCTGCATTGACCTTGTAGTCATTGAGGGGGTTGATGTCATTATAATTGTAAACAACATCCTGTAGGCATTTTACCTTGTCAGGATCCGCAGCTTCAATTAAGGCGTAGAACACACTGCCGTCGCCGCCGGCACGATACCACTTGCCCTGATCATCCTTGAACAGGCTATCATCAAGATTATCAATTAGACTCTTCTTGAAAGTTCGCAGGTGTGTGTAGGGCAGGATCCAGTTAAAGTGATGCTGTCTATAAGCACGAGCCTGCTTGACTGCTTCAGGATAAGGCTGACTGATCAGGGGAATGTTATCAGTCATGCTCCAGCACGAACCATAGGTGAATTCTGTTGTGCCGTCATATATGGTGTTATAACGAGCAAATATACTATTATCATTTACCAGACTATCGTCACCATCCAGCAGCATGACAATAGCTGTTTCGTTTGCGACTCTGCGTAGTGTATCAATTTGATTTCTTGGTGCACCACGGTTTTCTGGATTAATAATCAATACAAACTTGGCCTGCAATTCCTTAGGCAGGGATTCTATCTTGGCTCTCACACGATCTGCACTGCTATCTGTACTACAGTCATCAATTAATACATGCATATAATTGTCGTAGTCTTGTGAAGCCACGCTGTCAATGCACTGCTCAATATACCGGTCACAATTGTAAAATGGGCTAACAACTACAATTGGTTGTTCATTACCACTCTTATAGTTTTCCATTTCAATAGCATTGTGAAACCTACGACCATAAACCTTATGCACTCTATGATTGATTTTAGATGCTGCACGATAGTCTTCTCGTGACAAATACCCACCTAGCCGCTTGACAAAATGTTGTTTCCATTGCATGGCCACACTGTCCCATCCTGCAATATCTTTGACAATATTGCAATAGTATTGCTTCTGTTGATGCAGATACTTGTTATGATAAGCCTGTACAGTTGTGGCTACAAACTTTTCAACTTGCTCGGGCGTATTGATATCCGGGAATAACCCATTGGGTTCTACTGCATAGTCAATATGATAGCAGGCATCATCTAGTGCTATTTCTTCCAAGGCTCCAAATCTACATGTGATACTAGGAGTATTGTACAATAGTGATTCCAATGTAGATATACCAAATGTTTCCGGAAATGCACATGGGTAGATCATAAAGCTGGCGGAAGTCAAGATATCAGCGATTTCTCGTTGTGTGATAACTCCTGTAAACTCCACACCCAAGTTGGCAAGTTTGGGATCAGCAGCCATAACTTGCCAATCTTTTTCTTGTTGGTCTGGTTCTGATGCTGTGCTGAATCTATAATAGCCACCAATGATCTTTAATCTAGCAGTGGGAATATGACGCTTGACATGTGGCCATATGAGATTGACCAGGGGAATCATACCTTTGGTCACACTAGCATTGTAGACAAATAAGTCTGGATCTTTAGCGCTGATATCAACTTCTTTGCGATAGTTACGTGCGCCGTTGCGTGTAATGAAAAACTTATTCTTCAATACTTCAAAGTTACGTCTACGTCCGTGATTGCAGTTGGCCACGTAGGTCAAATGGAAGTCACTAAGTGTGAAGATATCTGTGATTCTATTTGCCACTGCCAGTTCTTCGATCAAGTTGTCACCAAGACAAAATGTATCATGCATCCATAGCACACGAACTTTTGCTCGACTTACAATCCTATCATAAAGATGCATCTCATAGAATGGCCATGCTCTGTTGTCTCCTAGCCGTTCATAATCGCCGGGTGCAGTAAATGGAATTACAGTTCGAGAACTAATGATTACATCAAACGCATGATCGTTAGCTAGATCTGCTAATGGAAGGTATGTAACTCCATCATACACACCAGGGCGAGCATGATCTGTTGTACAGTTGTTGAATACAGTGACATCAAAACCGATGTCACTGAGTTCGCGAGCGACCAAGGATACAGCACTTTCGCTTCCCCCAAGTCCTTGTTTGTCTACGGTAGTACCATCATATGGTATACCAATAATGTCAATAATAGCAAGTTTCATGCTATTAATTATACACTAACAAGAGTTGATGTCAATGATCTTGGTCGACTATTTATTTTTCTCAAGTTCTTCAACTCTAGCAGTGAGTTCCTTAACGGCTTCAACTAACAATGGAACAATGAGATCGTATCTAATGGCCTTGTATGGATTTTCTGCATCAGGTTTCACATCTCTAGGAGTATGTTCGTATACAGCTTCTGGTAAAACTGTTTCAATCTCTTGAGTCATTAGACCAACTAATTTTGTATCTTTATTAATGTAGTTGTAATGGTATCCGTTAATATGAGATAGTTTATCCAATGCACCTGCAATCTTAACAATGTTTTCTTTTAATCTTCGATCGGATGAGTTATAAAATGCAGTAATATCACCAGTGGCTGTGATTGCACCACCAACACTTAATCCTGCACTTGGCATTTCGTAGGTTGTGCCATTATAATACAAGTATCTATTGCCCGCGCTATTGAGAAAGATAACTCCAGTTGTACCACCAGTACGATATGTATAGAGATCGGCATTCACTGTTAAGTCACCAGTCATTGTATCACCGGCCTTTGCTACTTTTGTACTATCAGTTCCATTACCAGTTCCGTTGGTGCCAGGAGTGCCTTGGAATCCTTGAGCACCATTGGCTCCTTGATATCCCTGGAAGCCTTGATTGCCTTGATATCCTTGATTGCCTTGATATCCTTGATTGCCTTGATATCCTTGATTGCCTTGGAAGCCTTGGAATCCCTGATTGCCCTGGAAGCCCTGATTGCCCTGGAAGCCTTGATTGCCCTGAAATCCTTGGTAGCCCTGATTGCCTTGGTATCCCTGATCGCCTTGGTATCCCTGATTACCTTGGAATCCGCGAGCACCTTGATAACCTTGTGCTCCTTGGAAGCCCTGATTGCCCTGGAAACCTTGATTACCTTGATACCCCTGATTGCCTTGGTATCCCTGGAAACCTTGATTTCCTTGGAAGCCTTGATTAACAGCAGTGCCATCACGACCTTGATTACCTTGATTGCCTTGGAAGCCTTGATTAACAGCAGTACCATCACGACCTTGGTAACCTTGGTAGCCTTGATTACCTTGATATCCCTGATTTCCCTGCGCCCCTTGAAAACCTGCACCTTGAGTGCCTTGAGTGCCTTGAGTGCCTTGATTACCTTGGTATCCCTGGAAACCTTGATTTCCTTGGAAGCCTTGATTGCCTTGGGCACCTTGATATCCCTGATTTCCCTGCGCCCCTTGAAAACCTGCACCTTGAGTG
>Ga0114958_10000729_pt1 | contig 27753 bp, 29 predicted proteins | sample C_130208_EF_Meta_FD_89577 | JGI IMG/M metagenome (GOLD analysis project Ga0114958, IMG submission 89577) | Freshwater microbial communities from Lake Croche, Canada to study carbon cycling - C_130208_EF_MetaG | ecosystem: Environmental > Aquatic > Freshwater > Lake | place: Lake Croche, Canada... | reverse complement strand
GAATAAAATCATGGGGAACTAACAAATGATAACCAATAATCAAAAAAACAAGTTTATTTCAAATGTAAGCAAGCCAAAACCAAATGAAGAAGAAGATGACTATATTAATAACAATAGAGTTTATTTTGTTATAGCTATGATTACCTACTTACTAAATGTCATTAACCCAGGACATAACTTAATAGAGAAATTCAAATCTTTATTAACGAAATATCCCAAGATTGATATAAAGTCCTTGGGATTTCCAGAAAACTGGAATGAAGAAGTATTTTGGAAATAAATTATTTATAATAAATTTTTTATATGATAGAGTATGGAATTATAGGATTTTTACTATTTACAGGATTTTTATTTATAATGACATCAATTCAAGACGGTCTTGGTGATGATAAAAAATCAGAATACGAAAACACTTCATCAGTTAACTTTAAATATTTTGGATTAAAAGGACCAACAAAATTGATTTTTGGTATAGCTTTATTTGTAATTGGATTTTACTTAATTGGTAGTATCAAACAAAAAGAGTTGAAAAATAATACTATATTATTCCAAATAGAAAAAGATAGTTTAATAAATATTATAGAAAATAAACAGCAAATTGACTCGACTTATCTGAATACAAAATTTACAATTTTATTTGTTTATAACGAACCTAAATCAATCTTTAATGGTAAAATTTTAATAACATCAGCGAGTGGTGGGATTTTAGATTCTGCAAGTTTAACATTTATAGGAATTAAAGGCGTTAGTAAGCAAAAAATAGATAGTTTCTATTTGAAAAAAATCAATGTAAGTAAAAGTCAAAGAATGTATATTCTTTTGGAAGACAGTACAAGATGGGGATTAAATATTCTAGATTTATCAAGAGGAATAAATATTGAGTTTTTTAAGCTTTAAAAAATGAATATACTAAATCGAATTAATCAAATATTAATAAAAAATAAAGCTACCCGCTTTCGCGAATGGCCTGAACTAACCAACCCAAAATCAATGTTTTGCCGACCTAAAGGCAGGTAATAGCCTAGTTCTTAATCAATGCTGTCTTATGTAGTATAAGCTCCTGGAATAGGAAGTAGGGGCAGTATTTGAGTGTTATTTTGTTCCAGTCTGTCTTAGTGAAGAAGGAGATGGCATCTGGATGCAGCTTTCGGTAAGCGATTAAGCCCTCTTCTGCTTCGTCTATCATATCATCAAACTTGTCAGTTTCTGCGTCATCTTCATACATGGCTATTTGATCTTTAATTTCGTTTTGAGCATAACTTATTTGCGTTATCCATACAACGAGTCTGTCTATAGCACGCAACTCACCTATGCTATAACTATGCCTTTTGTCTCCAATACCTATCAAATAGCCGTCTTTATATAGGTCATTTAAAATATTAGTAATGTTTATGTTGAACCATTTTTTATTTACATCTGGTTCTGTCATTACTATCCATGTGGTTCTATTTAACCGATCTAGTTGTTCTTCTATTGTCATTTGGTTCTTATTAGTATATTTTCAAAACGGGAGACTAGACTATACAAGTCGCTACATCCCCTTCGCTTCCCTCTCTTGCCATATCTTTTCCATCTTATCTGCGAACTGGTCGCCTGATACTTTAATGTAGCGCATAAAGGACTTGTAAGATTTGTGTCCACTAATGGCCATAATAATCATAGGGTCGGTTCCTTTAATAAATTCATTTGAACAGAAGGAACGACGTGCAGTATGCGTCATCATATAATCGTATTTCATTTTTACTATCTCAGTGAGCTCACGCTTATATGTTATCTGCTTAGTAAATGGTACATGCATACAAGGCATCTTTGCACCAACCTTCTTAATGATTTCATTAAATTGATTATTAGGTGGTACAGGTGGAAGCTTGTAATCGTACTTCTCCAAAATGGTATTTACTACTGGGTGGATAGGTATCGTCACCTTCGCACCCGTCTTTACTTGAATAAATGACAGTCTATTATTACGAATAGCCGTAGGATCTAAAACGCTATAGTCCGAAAAACGCATGGCAGTAAAACAACCAATGGCAAATACATCACGCACTATCTCTTGTTCAACATTATCAAAATCCTTAATCTCAAGTAACTGTAAAATTTCAGATTCAGTTAAGTAGATACTATCTGTCTCCTCACGGCTGGTATCAAATTTTAATTCAAACAATAGCGCTGGTGGCAGCCTCTTTAACTTCACGGCATACTTATACACTTGTAGCATATCCATCATCAACTTTGCATGGGTATTCATACTCCAATCTAAATCCATGATCAAGTGATCGCTAATCAAGTCAATATGTTCCTGTGTCAACTCCCCTAGCTTCAAGTCCCAATTTTTTTTATTGAAAAAATTAGAAAGCATTTTACGAGTGGTCTTGAAACTACTTATCGTTTGAGGCTTGAGCTTCTTTTTCTTAGGTGATAGTCGCACCCCAGCTTCACAGTCTTTAATAAAAAGATCAAAGAATGCAAGTAGTGAATCTCCACTTGGACGAACACCACTTTTCTTTAGTTTATTAAACTTGGTTTTTGGGTTATCATTTAACTCATTCAGTTTCTCTTCCAGTTCAAGATAACTAAGCTTAGGCTTGCCGTATTTGTATTTTTCAACGAGTTCCATTACAGAAAGCTCCATTTCCCTAAGCTTACGGATAATATTAGTAGTCACATTTTTACCTTGGTAAGCTTTCACAAAACATTTTTTTGCGTCCCAATGCATTGTTTCAATTTGGATACCCGTTCTTAATCGTATCCTTGTACCATCTACGGTAATATCAATAACTATTGACGACCTTCTAGCATTCTTGTCGTTTATGAAAAAAGAGACACCCATTTTAGTTTAATTTACGATTCATGTAAAGAGTGACATTGTTCTTAGTAAGCTTCCACTTACGACCAGGTTTTACTGCGACTATTTCACCACGTAAAATCATTTTAGAAAGAGTTTGAGTGCACACGCCTATAACAGATGCTGCTTTTTCTAACGACCAAATTTCATCCTCTTCAATGTCAGGAGGCGGAAGATTAGAAGTTAGCTTTCTAACTTCATTGTAGATGATATCTTTAATGTAGATATCCAACTCGGGGAATAACCCTTGGGGGAATAAGGAACTCATAGATTTTAATTTTTATTGTTTTTTGATTTTTCGTTTTCTTGCTCCATCCAGTTTCTTATTTTATAAAATGCATAAAAACTCCCAACCAATATAATTACTGGCAATATCCATTTACCCTTACCATTTTTTGTTGGAGGAATATTTTCAACCGCTGGCAGAATAATTGTTTTTTGCACGACAGGTGGGATAACGTGATTAGTTGGGAGGATTCCACCACCAGTTAATTTTTGCACTTCAACATTATTTAAATGCGGTGCATTTTTGTACAACGCTGCAAAAGCAGGGTCTTTTAATAATTGTTCTAATAACATAATTTATAGTTTAAAGATTTTAATAGATAGAGGTTCATATATAATATAACCTTTGTCACCAAGAGCAACACCCAAAGCACCATCTTTTAGAAAAGTTCCAGTCTTAAGAGACCAATCAATTTTAAAGGGTGATACGTAATTAAGATCAATTGGGACTTCGTATCCAAATTCATCAGCCAAATTATTAAAGTGCTCTCGCAACCTTATAATAGGGTCAGCAGTGTTACGTACTTTTTGGTAGTTAGCAGCTTCACGTTGTTATTTAATTGCTTTCCATGTTCATCACAACATGTAGTAGCATTGCCATGACGCCAAGAGGGTATCTCCTTTTCACACCCCGGTAATTCGCAAAATTCTTTTTTCATCTCGCTTTTTTTGATTATTTTTGAATGGTTTGTCATATTATCAATTGATGGTAATTAAGTCAAACTTGGAATTTATTACCAAAATTATAATATTTTGGTAATAAATTCCAAATAATTCTTATTATTTAATAAATTTTCATGGAACCACTAACCGAATTATTCAGATCTACAATAGAAACTTTCCCTAGTATGCTTCTGGAACACAGGGTAAAACTTGCTGATATTACAAGCGAAAAAGAGGTTTTGGGGCTATCAGATGATGAAATCCTGGAAAGTGAAGACGTTTTCCCTAGAAGGTATGAATTGGAGACATTGAGGTACTGGAGGAAAATGGGACTTCTCCCCTTTTTTGACCAAAGCAAACATGCATATATAAGTATATCCCAAATGATGTGGCTCCGTTTCCTATCGGAACTAAAAAACCTTGGTGCCAGTATTGCTATGCTAAAAGAAGCAAACTACTATTTTATAGAAAGAGGCTATAGGGATGAAGTGGCCAGAATTAACTTAGTTGAGTTAAAGAAAAAACTAATTGGGGAATTAGAGAAAGATCCAAATAATGCCACAAATATACAGACATTGAAAAATGTTGAGCATATCCTAAATGACAGATTACTTAAATATTCTATCCAAATCGATTTCAACTATTTTAATCTGAACATAATTGATCATGTAATAAACGGCACTGATGTTCAGTTCGCTGTTACTGCGGAAAGAATATTAAATAAAGAGAGTAATCAGCTAGAAAAAAAACAGGCATTCAATGTGATAAGATATCACAAAGAGAATAAAAAAATAGATACTGTTTTAGATAGTGATAAAGTAGATTTTTACGATTTCGAAAACAAGGCATTGAAGAAACCTTCAATAGTGTTCCCTGCCAAATTTTTCATAGAAGATTTTTTTGGGGATTGTAGTATTTCAGAAAAGGCATTCAACATAATGATCCTGACAAAAACAGAAAAAAATCTGTTTGCTGAAATTAGAAACCAAAATGTAAAAGAAGTGAAATTGATGCCAGAAACTGACAAAACAGGGAAGACGCCATACAGCATCATAGATGAGAAAGGGAAACTTAATACAGAAAGTATTAAGAAAATAAAAGTCCTAATGGGGACAAAGGGATATGAAAAAGGAATTGCTACATTAAAAAATGGAACTAAATTAGAATTTAGTCCAAAAGCATATGCAGAAGAAAATAGCTAAATCATGGTGATTTAATGGAACTTCTAAAATTGGTTGGTCAAAAAGTAAATTGAAATACAATTAACTAATTGGTGTTTTAGTTACTGATGAGAAATTGTAATAATTGTAATTTCTTACGATTTAGCTCAATAAAATAGAGATAAATTTAAATTCGGTATGACCTGCATTTCAGTTGAAATTAGAAGTTATTTGGATAAATAGCAATTACTTACCACAACAAATCAAGATATTTCTATATAAATGGAATATGAAACTTATTAAAAATGATTATGCTCTAAATAAAATTGTCTGAAATATGGGTGTACTTACAAGAATATTCATCAATAATGGTGTTAAAATAGAAAAAGCCACAAATGTGGCTTTTTCTATTTTAACTTAATAAAGCATAATTAGTGACTCACCCCCTTTACTAAATAATACATTGGTAAATGTCTTAATAATAATTTCAATGTCTAATAGTATAGATTTTTTATATAGATATTCTTGCTCTAGTTTAACCTTATCTGGAATTGATATCTCGTCTCGGCCATTAATTTGTGCCCATCCAGTAATTCCAGGTTTTAATTTAGAAACTCCAGTTGCAACTCTGAAAGTCATCAAATCATCTTGATTGTATAAAGCGGGACGAGGACCTACAAATACCATATAACCCTTAAAAATATTTATAAGATTAGGTAATTCATCAAGACTTGTTTTTCTAATAAATTTTCCAGTTTTAAGTAAATACTGGTCAGGATTTGTTAATAAATGTGTAGCAACATTAGGAGTATCTTTCTTCATGCTCCTAAACTTATACATTTTAAAATAGGTATAATTTATGCCTACTCTTTTTTGAGTAAAGACAAATGGAAATCCATCTTCAATTAGAATCGCAATCGCAATAAATAAAAAAATTGGAAGAATTAAAATAAAAATAAAAATTGCAAATAATCTGTAAAACATTTTAGAATAATTTAAAATCTTTTAAAACCTGGGTTGGTTTCCATCCAAAAGATTCTCTTGCTTTTGTATCATCAAATGTTAATGTTGATGTGATTTTTTGTAGTTTAAAAAGATTTAGTGGGGAATATTCTCCAAAAATTGTTCCAAGTTGAGCTAATACTTTTGCAATAAAATATGGCATGTTTGGCACATAAGATCTATTTAATTGATTTGTTAAATTATAACTAAGTTCTTTAAATGAAGGATGGTATCCATCAGTTAAATTGTAAGTGCCTCCGACTTTTGCAGCTTTTAAAACAAAACTAGCAATATCATTTGCCAAAACCATACTTTTCCTGGCATTACCACCAGCAATGTTAAAATAATATCCCTTTTTAATTCCCTTAATCATTGAGCCTAAATTTCCAGGAGGATTATTTCCAACAACAAGAGGTAATCTAAAAATTGTACAGATTACATTATTCTCATGACACCAATTTAAAACAATATTCTCAGCTTCAATTTTACTTTTGCCATATGAATCTATAGCAAGTAAGGGCGTATCTTCATTTATATTGCATCCTTCATTTAGACCATATACACTTACCGAACTTATATAAACAAAATGTTTTGGAAGTATATTAGACAACCCAATTAGGAGATTTTGTGTACCAATAACGTTAGTTTGGTATATAATCTTTTCATCTTCATATGATCTGGGTATAAAATGTACTTTACCTGCATTATGAATTACAACATCAAATGATGTGTTAAATTTAGGAACTTCTACAGATAAATCACAATTAATTGTTGAATTAGTTCTATTTAATGTTATTGTATCTTTACCAAGATGTAACAAAAAATATTTTCCTAAAAATCCAGAACTTCCAGTTAATAAAATTTTCAAAATATTAATAAATATATTTCCTTAGCCTATTATATGAATGCCAAATAATAAATTTAAAAAAATTAATTATTCCCCAAAATAGTCCGTATTGACTTCTTGAAATTAAATATATTTCAATTGATCTATTAAAAATATCTTTAAATGACAATACATTTTGAGAAACACCACCACTTTCACATAAAACAACTTTATCTTTAGTTAATAAGTAGTTCACAGTTTTAATAATTTTAATTTTTTGATCTAAATCAGAAGCAATTTTATATTTTAAATTAAATGAAAAACAAGTATTTGTAGGTATCAACATTGCTTGATGATTAGGAAGGCGTAATAATTTGGGGTAGAAATTTATATATTTAAAATTATTTAAGGGGGTATCCCATGTAGCTAATCCTATATAGCAAATATTATTTTCTTTTATTTTTTTTGTTAGAGATAACATCCCATCTGTAAGTATCGAGTCGCCGGCATTCATAAAGCAAACAAAATCACCATTTACAAAATTAATACCCTTATTCATAGCATCATAAATTCCATTGTCTTTTTCTGAAACACATACATCAATTAAATATTTATAATTGAGTAATGTTGTAGAAGTTTCATCTTTTGATTTACCATCAATTACTATTAATTCTGTATTAACATAAACTTTTTTAAAGGCCTTGTAAGAATCTAACGTTCTTATAAGGCCTTTATTATTATTTAAGGTTACTGTGATAAAACTTATCTTCATATATATGTTTGTATTCTTCTAATTTATCTTCTAAAGAAAAATTAGAAATAACTCTTGTATAATTCGATTCTCCCATTTTATTTAATAATACACTATCATTAAATAATTCAACAATTTTTCTTGCAAAACTTTTATAATCTCTGGGGTTGATTAAAAATCCTGTAACATTATCTATAATAACTTCAGGTATTCCCTCAACCCTTGAAGCAATTACTGGCATTCTTGTAACTCCTGCTTCCAGAAAAACTATTCCAAACGCTTCATATATAGATGGTGCAACTAAAATTGAAGATCTAGATAAAATTTCCCATTTATTGTCAGTCCAATCTAAAAGTTGAACCTGATCATTTAAATTATTTTTATTTATGAAACAAATACATTCATCTTTTAAATTCCCTTCTCCTACTATTTTAAATTGTATTTTTATATATGTTTCAAAATAATTTTCTTGAATATACTTTATTGATTTCAAAAATGTAATTGGGTCTTTTTGATATTCTAACCTTCCCAAAAACAAAACTTGATTTTTTAAATTGGAATTAAAACTATTGTAAAAATTCAAGGCTTCATAAGATGTACTTATTCCATTATATATCGTCGTAAATGGAACCCAAAACATCCATTTATAATATTTTTTGTAATAATTATTAACCAAAATAATTCTATTACAAAAAAAAGATGATAAAATCTCAATAAAATAAAAAAATATTCTAGAAATAAATCCTTTTTGATTATGAAAAGCAATGCCATGGACAGTATGCAATATGAACTTTGTGCCAACGATTTTAGCAGCAACTCTGCCAAATAATCCCGGTTTAGAAGAATTTGTATGAATAATATCAAAAGATTCTTTTTTAAAAATTTTTAGCAGTTCATGAAAATATTGAATGTCATTTAAACCAATTTTTCTTTTTTGAATATCTAAAATGATGCAATGTATGTTTCCCTCTTTACATTTTCTTTCAAAATCTTCAATTCCAGCATCGTGTCTACCACAAATTATATACTTATCAAATTTTTCGTTAGATAAAGAATATAAAATTTCTAAACTAACTAATTGAGATCCACTTAATTGTGAAATATTATTTACATGGGCTATCTTAATTTTTTTCATAATTAAATATTTAAAACAAATAATTTAATTATTCCAAGAAATGGATCAAAACCGTGCTTGTAACCAATAAATGAAATTATACCAACATTATTTTTATATTCTAAAAACAATCTTAATGAACCGATTAAAAAAATTATTATAGATAAGATTGGAATAAATCTATACATTTTATTATTTATAAAATATGCAACAAATAGTACGCCAATTAACGGAATTGTAAAATTAATAAACCTATCGTAAATAGAATTTAAACTTGGAATTACTATAGGCATTAACAAGGCAGATAGAGTAAAAAATGTTAATGTAAATAAATTGACATTTTTTTTATTTAAAAATAAAACCATAATTGTTAATGATAAATAAATGGGTAAGAGTTTAAAAAAAACATCTTTATTTGCACTTAAGCCATCTGTATAAGTGAGTAGTTTATCTAATCCCAATAATGATAATAGAATTAAAAAAAGTGTGAAAATTATTTTTTCTATAGTCATTAGAATAAGACTAATAATAATTACATTTTTAGGAGTTTCTTTTAGAAACTTAATTGAAAAATGATAAAAAATATAGATAAGAAAAAAATAAATATTAGATAAATGTATGAAGACTGTTGAAAAAAGTAAAATATGAAAAATGTACTTATTTTTTATATTATTACGGTACATAACAAGTATAAAAAATAAAAAAATCGCTATTTGTTGACGCCATACATGCGCGATTGAATATAATGAAATTGGAAATGTAAAAAAATAAAATAAAATTAACAATGGCGCGTATCGAACAGAAATTTTTTTAACTAAAAAATATAATAAATAAAAAAGGATAAAATAATGTAAAAAAATAAAAACTGATATATTTTGAAAAGAAATAAAATTAAGTAATTTAATAAAAATTAAATAAATTGGTTCATTTCCTGACGGGTTTGTAAAAAAATTATTAAATAGGACAGAAAAATTTGTTGCTGATACAGATTTATAAAACTCTACGTATACTTCGACATCATCAGTTGCATATTCGTAAAAATTAACGCCTATTTCTCTGGAAAAAAACAAGTAAGCAAATGAAAATGAGAAAAAAAATAAATTTAAATTATTAATTAACTTTATTTTTTTATTTAAATAAATAGAAAAAAATAGAGCTATAAACGGATTAAATACTAAATATATTAGTATTATTAATCCAAAATATAAATATTGATTCCTATTCAATTTTTATGGTTATACTTTATAAAATATTGCATCACATTGCAAAGTTTGACCAGATTCTTTATTTGTTAAGCCATATTGCAAAGACCATAATTTAAAACCATATTGCTCTAGTTTCGCAATTATGTCTTTCCATTGATGTTGACCTTCGTATAATTCATCAAAAGAAAGTTCGCATAGCACTCCTTTTGATTTTTTTAAAATTTCATTTGCTCCTTCTAAAACTTGCCATTCAAATCCTTGAGTATCTATTTTGATAAAAATATTTTTTTCAAATAATACATCAGTTTTTATTACGCTATCAAGCCTATTAATACTAACTTTTTCAACACCTATATATTTTGATTCATTAGATGCGTCAATATGTTTTTCTGAGATATTTAAGACTGAAGATGAGACTGAATTATTAGAAATATTAATGTCAATTTCTCCGTCTAGATTCCCAATTGCTGATTTATCATAAACCGTCCAATTCTCATATTTTTTTGAATTCTTTAATAAATCAGTATAAGCAGAAGTCAAGGGTTCAAAACTTATGATATCACCTTTATAACCATTTTCTAAAAGTTCTAAAGAAAATTGACCAACATTTGCACCTATGTCTATTACATAATCAATGTTAAAATAGTTAAATGATGTAATTAATTGTTCTATAGGATCAATACCTGGATTTCTTTTCTGTAAATACAAATTACAATAAGACAATATTTTATTTATTAAATTCTTTGCTTTTGTTGATCTTTTCATTTTAAATTTTGTTTGATTTTATCATAAAGTTCTTTTGGTGAATATTTAATAACTCTCTTTATCCTCATTAATTTATTTTTATATTTATTTTTTTTAAAAAATAATTCGAGTTTTTTTCTTATTAACAAATCTTCATTATCAACATTATTTACTATAATCAATGGCTCGTTAAATAATTCATTTTCATATCCAATTTGATTTCCAGAGTGTACCCCTGTGCCATCAAACCCGATATTAATAACTAATGATTTTTTAGGAAAAACTGAAAATAAATTATTTATATGTAAAAATGCCGCCCATCTAATTGCCCATGAATTATTTATACCTTTTATTTGCTGTTTTAGCATTTTTGTATGTTGACAGCTATTATTGAAGTCGAATTCTCTTTCTGTTTTATTGCTTTCAATTGTACTTAATAGATTTCCCCCGTCAAAATTTACGCTTTTCCATACATTGCTCCATGTTGCCCAACCCCAACATGAATTATAACTTAATAAAAATGTGTCAGCATTATCAATATGTAATTCAATAGGATACATATATCCACATATTGCACCAATTTTTTTGTTTTTTTCGTAGAAATTTAACGATTCATTCATATACTTTAAAAAAAAAGGTGCTACTAACAAATCGTCTTCTAAAACAATTATTTTATCATATTTATTACAGATTTCACTCACTCCTCTAATAACAGAATTTGCAAGACCATGGTTTTTATTTTGAATTTCAATAGTTACACTTTTGAATCTTTTTTCACTACTTACAATTTCTCTTGTTTTTAAAATATTCTCAATTCTAGATTCACTTGCATTTTCAGGTATTCCATCGCAATAAATATATAAATCGGAAAAAATAGATTCTTCATTAGTAGCTAAAAAATCAAGTACTTTCTTAGTATGTATAGGTCTTTCAAAAACAAATAGACAAATTGGAGCTAACATACTTTTGTTAATACAGAATTTAATTGTTCTAAAACAAAATCTATATCCAAATTAGGATATACTGGTAATCTTAATAGAGTATTTGATACTTTATCGGTTATATCCATTTTTGATCCAATTTTTCCAAATTTCATTCCAGCGTTTGAAGAATGTAAGGGTATATAATGAAATGTTGTTGTTACATTTTTGTTTTTTAATTCTGATATAATTTTAGATCTAATCTCTAGATTACTAAAAGTTATATAATAAAAATGGCCATTATGTTTGCAATTTTCTGGCAAAAAGGGTTTTTCTAAATCGAAATTTTTTGAATTAAAAAAATCATTATAATTATTCCATATATTCAACTTCATTTTAGTTATTTCTTCTGACTTTAATAATTGAGCATACAAAGTTGCAGCAGTAATTTCACTTGGTAAAAAAGATGATCCCATATCATACCATGTATATTTATCAACTTGTCCTCTGAAAAATTGAGATCTATTAGTACCTTTTTCTCTAATAATTTCTGCACGATCAATTAAAGTGGAATCATTAATTAACAGTGCCCCACCTTCACCACATTGTATGTTTTTTGTTTCATGAAAACTAAAACAAGCCATATGTCCAAATGAACCTAGCATTTTATTCTTGTAAGTTGATAATAAAGCTTGTGCCGCATCTTCAATTACAATTAAATTATATTTGTCAGCAATCGCCATTATTTCATCCATTTTGCATGAAACACCAGCATAGTGTACTACAACAATTGCCTTAGTTTTTTGAGTAATCGCATTTTCTATTAATGAACTATCAATATTTTTTGTTTTAGGATCTATATCTATAAATATAGGAATGCCTCCTCTTAAAACAAATGCATTTGCTGTTGAAACAAAAGTAAAACTAGGCATTATTACTTCATCACCTGCCTGAATGTTGCTTAAAATAGCAGCCATTTCTAAAGCTGAAGTACAAGATTGTGTTAAAAGTACTTTTTTAGTGGCAATTTTATCTTCTAACCAACTAGAACAAAGTTTTGTAAATTCTCCATCACCTGCCAAGTGTTTATTCTGAAATACTCTATTAATATTTGTCATTTCGTCGCCAGTGATGTAAGGTACATTGAATGGGATCATACTATTTTTTTTGCAATTGTTAATAATCTTAGTTTTGCATATCTGAACTTAAAAAAATTTGGGAATGGTCCAGAAGTTTGGATTGTAGAAATTTTAAAGCCAGCCTTTGTAATTAAATTTATTAGTATCTTTTTATTATAATATCTCAAAATTGTCAAGTCTGGTTCGAAATTATTTATAACATTACTAGGAAATTGGAAGAACTTATACCAATAATTTGGTGTTATTATACTAAGTGTGCCGTTTGGTTTTAAAACTCTATAAACTTCATCAATTATATGAATTGGACTCTGTACATGTCCAATAACATGATGAATCATTATATGATCAAATATACAATCATCATATGGTAAATCATTACCATTAAAAACTCTAAAATCAAGTGATTTAAAATTAGCTTTTGCGATATTTATAGCGTTGATATTAATATCTACTCCGAATCCATTTTTACTATTCCACAGTTGGGTAATTAACGCTAATGGTCTTCCAGTATTACAACCAATATCTAAAACTATCGATTGCGGGGCAATTTGACTTTCAACCCACTTAATCTCAGAAATTGATTGCTGATTTAAAGCATGATTGTCTGCTTTATATGCATAATCTAAATCATACTTATCTATATTATATTTAGTAGGAAAGAATAATTTTAAAAAATCTTTTATGTTATTATAGAAAGTCATTTAAAAAGAACTATTTATTATTGAATTAAGATCGTAGTTGAATTTATCTATTGAATGAATTTGTTTAGCTTTCAAATGTATCGTGTTTCTTTTTAGTCTCCAGTTTTCAATATTTTCAATAATTTCATAGGTTTTTTTAGCCAATTCTATACTATCATATTTATTTACAACAAATCCATCTATTGAATCTTCAATTATATCTTTTGCATTTCCAGTATTAAATGACACAACTGGCGTTCCTGATAATAAGCACTCTGCCATCATTTGTGGTGCAGCATCTGCTACAGATGTAAACATAACAATATCAATGTTATTATAAAATATATTTAAATCATGTGGAGATTGTAGATATTTAAATTTTATGAAATTAATATTCACAAAATCATATTTGTCTTCAAAATCTAAATCAATGTGATAAAAATTGATTTGAAAATTTTTGTTTAAAGATAATTTATCTAGATAAATTAATGATTCAAATAAGTAAGAAGGGCCCTTTCTTTCGTTAAAAATCGTAAAAGCTGACCCAAGAATATTAATACTTTTACCAATATCTCTTGAAATTGGATAATATACTTGAGGGTCATATGATAATGTTAAATGATGATATTTATCAAAATTAACTTTAGAATTTAGCGCATCTATTAAATTTTGTTTGCTAAAAGCAATAATTTCTGATTTAAAACAAGATATCAAACTGCTTTTATGTAATAGTTGTTTATATGCAATAGGCTTTAAATCATATTTGAGTGCAGGGCAATTGATACAGTTTGTATGAAATAAGATACAATCTTGTGCATAATGACACCCGCCAGTGACATGAACCATGTCCATCATCGTAAAAATTACACGACATTTTGTCTTCTTCTGTATTTCATAAATATCATTTATATTAACAAAGTTTGTTACCCAATGAACAAAAAGTATATCAATGTCTTCAATTTTTTTAACTAATTTATTGTTAATGCCTTTACTTTTGATATCATTAAAATGAAAAAAAGAGAAATAAGAAAGTAATGATTTTTCTGAATTAATTAAATAATTTTTGAAGTATTTTCTTATATGGAGTTTGAAGTTTAAAAAATATCTATACAACTTATTATCTATAAATGTTTTTTCGTCTATATTAATTGAACTAGTTGCATATTTACAATAAAATGAAGAATCGTGTCCATATTCTTTACATAATTTATGAATTTTAAATGCTGCCGTAAAAGCTCCACCACTATTTGATGTAGAAAGATGTACTATTCTCATGTTTTTAAAATTGAAAAACCATTGTATGAACAGATTGTTTAGTTTCCAGAATTTTAAAGCCAATATTGGTATAACTTTTAATAGCGTTCAAATTTTGTGAATCAACGCCTAAGAAGATTTTATTAATTCCAATTTTAAAAAGCTCTTGAGAAGTCTTATGAAAAATTTCTTTAAAAACACCTTTCCCTTGCCAATGCTTATCACCAATTAAAACACCCATAACAGCATTTTTTTCCTTAAAATTTATGGGTTCATATTTAATATTTCCAATGTGTAAAGAATTGTAAAAAATTCCCCAAAAGATGCAACTATCTGAATTTAATTTATTGTTACAGTAAGTTTTTAATTCTGGCAAAGTAAATTTTTTATTAATAATAAATTTATTCGTTTGATCATCTTTTAACCAATTTAGATATACATCGGAGACTAATTCAGGTTTCATGACATTTAACTGAAATCTTTCCGATGATAAATTTAAAAATTTCATGCGTTAAATAAGTGATTTGTAAATTTAGAAAATGGAAGTTTTATTGATTCTAAATATTCACTAGATTGGATTTTTGTATTAAATTGTTGTAATTGTAATTCACTTTCGATAAATCTTATCTGACTATTTATGTAAACGTTTTCTTCAATAGAAATTTTATCACTAGTGTTGCTAACTAAATTATGCATAGAATAAAATCTCAATATTTCATCTTTAAAATCTATTGGTTTTATTAAGATATCAAGCAATGTTGGATTTTGTATAATTTTTTTAAATTCATCTTTTGAGCTTACCGTATATGAAAATGAAAAATTAATGTGTGGGTTATCACCTGAATTTAAAACACGAATATTAAAATATGGCAATTCGTGAGCAATTGTACCATGATTAGTAATTGCATAATTAAACCCTTCTTCTATTAATTGCTTTGATGTAACATTTTTATCTAATAAAATGACTGGTGTGTTTAACTGAGAAAGTATATTATTGATTATTTCAACAGTTTTAGGATTAGAATTTGGATGTATTTTAATATAATAATCAAACTCTTTAGTATTTACAGATGATAATATAAAAATTAACCATTCATAAAAATCTGGAAATAACATCCATCTTCTTACGTGGGGGCTGTCATAAAAATCATGCATATAGATTATTATTCTTTTCTTTTTATTATCTTGAAATATCCTTGCCTTATCAGTTTCATTTTTACTATATGCATTATTTTTCATGTAAAAAATCGCACTATCATTAATTCCTTCAAATCTGTCTTCTAGCAATTTTTTTGACTTTTGGATAATTTCATTTTTAAAATTGTCATTTAATTTGTCAAATAAATTTTTATAAGATCTATAGTCTTTAATATGAAATGGAAAATCTTGATTTATTTTATTAAACAGGATTTCATAAGAACCCATGCTGTATATGTTTATATTTTCATTTAAAGCAACCCTTGAAAGTACACCATGATGCACATAAGAAGTGTAAGATGTGAAAAAATAATCGAATTTATTTTTTTTAAAATATTTTTTTGTATTATCAATAATAAAAAATGTTGATATTAAAATTTTAAATAGGTACTTATCTTTAATATCAACTGTTGGGGCAGGCTTATATCTTAAGTATGTATCATAAATTAAATCTCCAACATCTATACCTTTGTAATTTAATTTTATTAATTCATCCTTGCTTTCAATTTTCTTAAATACTGATTTAGCTTTACTATAATATTTAATATAGTTGATTAAATCAATATCTAAATCCAAACCAATATTTCCTCCATTTGCTAGATATAACTTGTGCCATTTCAAATTCAAAAATGGACTATACTTTAATATTGACGTAAACCCTCTTTTTTGATATTGTGTATTAATTTTTATCCATTGAATACTCACATTGAACTTTTCTTTCAAATTATTTATCAAAAAAATAAAAGAAATAACATAAAAATAATCCTCAGGCATTTCTAAAACTATAGAAATGTTTTTTTTAGACTTATTATATTGAGATTTGGATATATATTTTAAAATATTTTTTTCTTGTTTATTTAAGAAAATATTAAAAAAATAAAACTTGAAAGTCTTGATAATTTTACGAAGCATTCCCGATAAAATCGTTTATGTTTTTATTAATATCAATTAAATTTTTTTCCCATGATATATTGGCGTGGGGAAAATATAATTCATCTGAAAAACCGTGATAAGAATACTTAGAAACACAATTTAAAAATTTAATTAAATTTGGTTTTGAAATTCCAGTCTGATTCTGAATTATTTTTTGAATTGAATTAATTAAATCAGAGTTATTTTTAATTTTAAAAACTCCAGGTGCATATTGGAAAAATATATTACCGAATAATAAAACCGGCTTCTCAAAACAAACAGCCTCCCATCCTGCTGTTCCAGTTACTGTTGCGACGCTAATTGATTTTTGAATTAATTCAAGACTTTTTATTTTATTGTCAATAAGAACTACATTTTTAAACTTAGTTAAATTGTCGTAATACTCTATATATCTTCCATTTATTTTTTGTTTTGGATGCTCTTTTATGTATAAATACCAGTCACTCGGTATGGATTTACTTAACATTTCTATCATTAGCTCTTGGAAAGCAAAAAGTCCTCCTTGTGGAGCAGTTGTCCTCTCAGGTTGATAATGTAAAGGAACATATATGTATTTTTTATCTAAATTAGGGGTGATTGACTTTTGTAAGTAATTTGTTTTTAGTTTTTTTGATGCCGCGTTTCCATAATTTTTTCTCAAGAAAACATAATTCAATAGATTATTGATCTTATAGTACTTTTTTTTATAAACTCTTTGAAGTGCTTGGTTGATTTTTGAAAGTGTTTTTCGAAATTTAGAGAATATGTTTTCATAATTATTTTTCATATAAAATGGTTCATATTCTATTGATTTTTGATCTTGAAAATATTGATTAATCAAATCACTTTCAATTATTTTATCATTAAACTCATTTGACTTATATTCAAGTAAACGAGAATCATTTGTTTCAATATTTTCAAGTATTTGATAAAACTGAGGAATTTGACTTTGGACTAAAAAACATTTTTTAATTTTAAAATAATCTGCCAATAAATAAGCAATATAATCTTGTGCCTCGTGAGGCATATCAGTGGATATTACTAAATCAATATGTTTATTTAATAACAAATTAAACCAAAATTTAAGATGCTCGAAAACTAAAGAAATTCTTTCATCAAATTTATAGTACTTATAAATATCGAGACGATCCATGATTTTTAATATTGTTAATAACTCTTTATTAACAATATTAAAAATATCACAATCGACGGGTCTTTGTAAATAATTTAGATTTGGATAATTACCTTTATTAATTTCAAAAAAATCTAATTCTATTAATTCAATATCTCTATTAAATTTTAATTTTTCACTTTGAAATGATTTTATAGTTACTACACTGCTAATTGTCAAATTAGCATTTACAAAGTTCTCTAACAATTCTTTTGTGAATTTGGACCCTACTCCTAAGAATAATAAAGACTTAAAATTCAATTTCAACTATTTAAAATGATTTATTGACAAGGCGGTTCCTCTCTCAAGATCAATTAATGATTTTTTCCCTAAAACATCAAAATAATATTTGGGATGAAGACCAAATCCAGGTCGTATTGATCTTACATTTTCAATTGTGAACAATTCTCCTTTTTTAATATCTTTTGTAACATACAAAGATCTTGAAAAATCTCTTCCTTTTTGTTGCTTTTCCGTTAATTTATAATCGACAACTCCAATAGCAGATTCAGCCTCTCTAACAGATTTAACCATTTCAGTGAACTCATTTTCATTCATAGAGAAAGTAGCATCTGGTCCTCCAATTGATCTATCTAATATAAAATGTTTTTCAATAATTTTTGCACCAAAAACAGTTGCTACAATTGGCACAGTTGCGCCCATTGTATGATCAGATAATCCAGAAATAACATTAAATCGTGAAGCCAAATCTTTTATCATGCACATATTTGCCTCATTGATTGGAGCTGGGTAGCTAGATGTACATTTTAATAATGCAATTTGGTTATTTCCGGCATTTCTGCAGGTTTCAACCGCTAATTCAATATCTTCCATGTCAGCTATTCCGGTTGAGATTATTATTGGTTTCCCCTTTGAAGCAACATACTCAATTAAAGGAATGTCAGTTATTTCAAAAGAAGCAATTTTATATGCTGGTGCATTTAAATTTTCCAAAAAATCTACTGCGGTCATATCAAAAGGCGATGAGAAACATATTAAGCCTTCATCTTCTGCAACTTTAAATAATTTTTCATGCCACTCCCAAGGAGTATATGCTTCTTGGTATAATTGATAATAGTTTTTACCCTCCCAAATTGTTCCTTTAATTTTAAAATCATCTTTTTGAGAGTCAATAGTCAAAGTATCTGCAGTGTATGTTTGTAATTTTATGCAATTGGCCCCAGCTCTTTTTGCTGCTTTAATAGTTTCAATTGCAGTCTCAATACTTCCATTATGATTTGCAGACAATTCTGCTATAATAAAAACATTTGAATTACTGTTAATAGTAAAATTATTAATTTTCATTTTCTAGTTTTGTATTAATTTTAAATAATGTTAATAGATTTCTTGTTTTGGTGACTTCAATTGACCCATTTTGTACTTTGATTATTGGATTATTATTTGAATTAATTGAAATTATTGTTCCATTTTCTATTATAGAATCAAATCCTAAATTCGAAAATTTAATTTCATCTATTATAATTTTTTCTTTGTTATAATATGTATATGCACCAGGATAAGGATCACAAAGTGCTCTTACCCAATTATAAATTCTTTCTTTTTGCCATTCCCAATTTATTTGACCATCTTTTGGAGTTCTTTTATGGAAAAAAGTGGCTTCATTATTATTTTGTGGTAACCTAATGACATTCTTTTCATTAATCATTTCTAAAACCTTTAGAATTACATTTGGATATTCATTTTGATAAATGCTTAACAAATCTGCACCTGTAATATTTTCATCTATTAAAATTTCTTTTTGAAAAACTATATCACCTACGTCACAGCCTTCTTCAATAAAATGTGCTGTTATTCCTGTATGTTTTTCATCATTTATGATTGCCCATATATGTGGTGTCCTTCCTCTATACTTTGGCAAAAGGCTTCCATGAAAGTTGATTGGATATTCAAATAATTGAAATATTTTTTTATCTAAAATAAATAGATAATTAATTGAGAATAAAATTTTTGCGCCTATTTTTTGCAATTCTAAGTATAACTCTTCTCTATTTGGTTTACCAACGAAAAGATTTATTTTCTTTTTTTTTGCAAATAAAATTATTTCATAAGATTTACTATCAGTTGCAATAAAAACAATTTTCACAAAAGATTGAAGATACTCCAACATTTTAAGACCAAGTCCTCCTGATGCGAAAACGACTAAACTATTTTTGACTTGCATTGAATTTAGAATAAATTAACACATCAATAAATTTATTATTAAAAAAAGTATGTTCTTTTAGAGTTGCCTCTTTGTGATAAGAAGCATCTTCAAGCACCTCATATAGGTTAACTCTTAAATCAAACGCATAAACAAATATTTTATGAAAGTGTAGGATTTTGAATGATACATCCTCAATTAATGAAAGATATATTTTCCAATGTTTATGAAACTGTTGATCTTCCAAATTTGTGTTCATTATAAATGAGATTTCGGCGTTTTTATCAATCCAATTTATATGTACTAAGCCTCCATAGCCAATACAAACTCCATTTTCTAAATAAGAGAATAAAATTTGATCAGGCCTTTCTGCCTCAAATAGTTTGGTTACGACTGTGTCAAAATATTTGTCCTGACTTTCTTTATCAAGGGGTTTAGATTGTCTTAAATGATAAATTTGTTCGTTCCTCCATTGCATAATATCATACCTGTCCTGGTCCCTGATAGGTGCAATTTGATATTCATTTAATGAATAGGTTTGCTTTGGCAAACATTTATAATCTCTCACTTAATTCAATCTTTTAAAACCTGAGTGACAAATTGGCCCCTCCAATAATTCAACAATATTTAATTCTTGATTCTCGCACTTTCTTATCATTCCATAAACCTTATCTAATTCTGAAAAATATTTTTCCAAGTAAACTTCCTCATGTGCTATTGAAGCATAAAAATTAGTACTTGCCAATATATTTTTCTTTAACATTTCCTGAGCAATTAAGGTCTTATATGCTAATGCATTTTCTGATTTAAAAGAATAAGTGCTTAATGCAGGAATACCTGCTAATTCAATCTCTAAACCATGCGTAGCCGCTAATGATTTCCAACCCTCTTGAACTTTTTTTCCAATTGCAGTTATTACTTCCCAAGATTTAACTTCCTCCATCACTTTTAAGGTTGCTAATGCGGCAGTTGGTCCAATTCGCTCTGTCCAAAAAGTACTACTAATAAAAGATGTTTGTGCAGCTTCCATTACTGATCTTTTACCTACTACTGCAGTAAGTGCATAACCATTCCCAATTGTTTTTCCATACATTGCTACATCTGGCTCAACGCCAAATTTTTTATAAATTCCTCCGAATGTTTCTCTAAATCCAGATGTGCATTCATCAAAAATCAATACTATATTTTTCTGGGTAGCTAATTCTCTTACCTTATTTAAAAAATTATCCGCTGGGCCAAAATTTCGAACAACTTCCATTTTAATTACTCCGATATCATGTTTCTCAACCAAATCAACTAGCTCTTCATAATTATTATAATGGAAAGGAAGCACTGTATCTTTTAATGCTTTAGGAACACCACTAGGATTTAAACCTGGTAATAAATGTCCTGACAAACTATCGCCTGAATTATGATTTGCAGACAAATACCAGTCGTGCCAACCATGATAACCACAAATTGCAACCTTATCTTTACCACTTGCTGCTCTTGCTATTCTAATAGCAATTGAATTAGCTTCCCCTCCACTTCGTGCAAAACGTACCATACTTGCCCATGGGTTCATTTCAATTAATTTCTCAGCTAAATACACTTCCTCGGGACATGACAATGTGCTCATATTTCCTTTTCTAACTGTATCTAATACTGCATTATCTACCGCATCATGTCCATAACCTAAAGTATTGGTACCAATACCCATGATGGTCATGTCAATTAATTCTCGATCATCAAGATCCCAGATTTTACATCCCTTTGCTTTTGAAAAATAAGATGGCCAATTATCTGGCAAGAACATTTCAGGTCTTTTAGATAACAACATAGTTCCTCCCGGAATTAATGTTTTTGCTTTTTTATATAAATCCTGTCCTTTTCTCATATTAATCATTTTTTAAAGATTTTAAATAACCTTCATTTCGAATTATGTTGCCGTTTATGTTTGCAAGTTCGTTGTTGATGATATATTCTGTATAATCAAGCCAACTTTGTTCCCTCCCTAAATCACTAACAATTTTATTGATTAATTCAAAATCCTTCTGCTCATCAACCGTCATTCGAATTTTAGAATAATCGGTATTGTTTTTATAACTTATCGCTGAAAATAGATTCCCCATTTTTAAGTCTGAATGATTTCTTATATATGGAGTAACATGCTCTCTTTCAGATAATTTTTTTGCTTCATTCCATGCTTTTTCTAAGGCTGAAAACTTAAATACTTCCACATCCTGCCCATCAGGAAATGTTTCGTCAATTACATTTGAACCATAATCTTTATTTTCAGCTTTTGTAATTTCTATCACTTTATCTAATAGTAAGGGGTCAATCAAAGGACAATCCGATGTTACTCTCACTACCCAATTTGGTTTTATGTTTTTTACTGCTTGATAAAATCTGTCTAAGACATCATTTTCCGATCCCCTATATACCTCGTATCCCCATTCTTTTCCTAACTTTTCAATCACATCATCTTCCTCATTCATCGTGGTGGCTACAATTATTTTATCAACATTTTTTGATTTACTTAATCTGTCCAAATGTATTTTTAAAAGGGGTGTATTATTTACCTCCATTAATACTTTTCCAGGCAATCTTGTACTTCCGGTTCTAGCTTGTGTGATTAAAATGGTTTTTATTTCCATAATGATGGATTTAAAAGTTCGATATCTTCAATTTTAATTTTATTAATCTCATTCATATATTCATCTGAAACATTACTTTTAGCATATAAAATATTTTCTTTAAGCTGTGCTAAACTATCTACTCCAATTAGTACACCATCTATATCAGGCTGTTGCAAACAGTAATTTAAAGCAATAGATCCTATAGGATTTGAATACTTTACTGAGATATTAGATACTACATCTAACTCTTTTTCTAGTTTAACTCTAATTTTATTTGGGCTGTCTTTTTTCATAAAAAAAAGTCCTTGCAAAAATGCTGACCGAGTGTGAATGATTTTATTTTTTTCTTTTGCCTTTTTTAATAGTGCGCCTCTGTGATGAAAATTGTCAAAGAGATTAAAAGGCAATTGGATAATATCAATATTTGCATCATTTATTACCTCTTCCATTTGTGCATTGGTATAAACTGATACCCCTATTTTAACTACCTTATTTATTTTTCCATTTAATTCAGATCGATGTTTTACATACGAATCAAAAGAATGAAACAAAATAGCATGCAAATGATTTACTGCTAACTGCTTTAAATAGGTGTTTATCTTTTCGTCTAAACTACTTTCAAACTCATGAGGAAATTTGGTAATGATCTCAAATTTTTTAGCTGGATATAACTTATGAAATTCTCCAATTAAATCATGTGCATTACCATATAACTCTGCGGTATCTAAATATCTAATTCCCCTTTCATACGCATAGGAAAGAATTTGAAAAACATTTTCTTTTTCAGGTTTTCCTTGTGCATTATTGATACCATAATTTAAGCCAAATTGAACAGTACCTAATATTAATTTATCGCTCATGAACAGCAATACTTATTTGTAGTAATTTAAAATAGTCGTAATTACAAAATATTGCTCCTCCTCGGTTAAGGTAGGATACATTGGAAGGCTTATACATTTACCATAATAGGCTTCAACAGATGGTAAATCATTTTCTTTCCAACCAAAACTTCGGTAATATGGCATTAAGTGTACAGGATAATAATGTATTTGAGCAAAAATGCCATTTGCCTTTAGATTGTTGTACAAGCCAAGTCTATCTTCAGCCAATAAAACGTATAAATGATAAGCATGTTGATCCACAAAATCTGCACTAATTTCCAATCCAGGACTCTTTATATTAGAAGCATTTTGAAAAGCTAAGTCATATTTTTTTGCAATTTCAGTTCTTTTCTTAAGACCTTCATCAGCTCTTTTTAATTGACTTATCCCTAGTGCACATTGAAAATCTGTAATTCTATAATTATATCCTAACTCTTGCATTTCCATATACCAACCAGGATATTCGGTATCATTTATTGATCCTCCTGCTTGTTCAATTGAATTTTTAAAAACAGATACATCCCTTGTAATTCCATGAGATCTTAGAGAAAGTAATTGTTTATATAACTTTTCATCATTGGTTGTTATAATTCCCCCTTCACCAGTTGCTATATGTTTTACAGGATGAAATGAAAAAATTGCCAACTCTGCAAATTTTCCGTTTCCAGCTTTCTGTGCGTTACCTTTTGAATCGATAAAGCTTGCGCCCGGTGCATGACATGCGTCTTCAATTATCCAAAGATCATATTTTTCCGCTATTTTTTTACATCGTTCCAAATTGACAGCCCTTCCCGCAAAATCTACTGGAACAATTCCTTTAAAGGTTCCTTTTGGCGCATCACTTAATAATTTTTCAACTTTATCTAAGTCAATTAAAAAAGTATTGGGATCAATATCTACAAAAACAATTTCGCCACCACAATACCTTATGCAGTTTGCAGAAGCTGCAAAAGTTAAACTTGTTGTTATTACTTTGTCACCCGGTTGAACTGATAATGCTAAAGCGCTAATATGTAAGGCTGCGGTTCCATTTGTAACAGCAACAGCAAATTTGGCGCCAACATATTGTGCAAAATTATCTTCAAACTCTTTTATAAGTGGGCCTTGAGTTAAATAATCCCCTACCAACGCTTGAGATACAGACTTAATATCATCTTCAGTAATATTTTGTTTGCCGTAAGGAATGATTTTTTTCATGTTTTTATAATTAGAATTCAAAATTGGGATATAAATGTTCTTTTATTAAACCTCTCAAACTTTCAACAGTTTCCCATTCAGTATTTTCTCCAGAATTATAACTAAATCCCGCAGGTACTAAAATCGCATTATTTTCCTTGATAAATTTATCAATTTCCCAAATTGGTTTCGATGGAATTATTACAAAGTATTTGCCTAGATCATATGTATTGAAAGAATCACTTGGTGTAATCATTTCTTCATGAATTTTTTCGCCAGGACGAATTCCTACTACTTTTAATTCACAATTTGGACCAATAGCATTTGCAATATCAGTTATTTTATATGAAGGTATTTTCGGTACATAAAGTTCGCCTCCCCAAGCATTAGCCATTGCATGCAAAACCATTTCAACTCCACCAGCTAATGAAATATTAAAACGTGTCATATTTAAATCGGTAATAGGCAAAACACCTTCCGCTTTTTTATTCATAAAAAAGGGTATTACAGACCCATTTGATCCCATAACATTTCCATATCTAACCACCGAAAATTTAATATCTTGATTTCCTTTAATATTATTGGCTGCAATAAAAAGTTTATCTGAAGTTAATTTTGTGGCACCATATAAATTTATTGGGGCACAGGCTTTATCTGTAGACAATGCGACAACATTTTTTACACTAGAATTTAAACTAGCTTTAATAACATTTTCAGCTCCACCAATATTTGTTTTAACACATTCATCTGGATTATACTCTGCAATATGAACATGTTTCATTGCTGCTGCATGAATCACATATTCAATTCCAATAAATGCTCGCTTAAGCCTTTCCAAATCTCGTACATCACCGATAAAATATCTAATTGCCGGATAAATGGTATCAGGAAATTCTTGAGCCATTTGAAACTGCTTTTGTTCATCTCGTGAATAAATCACTAGTCTTTTTACATTTGGCCATTTAGTTAAAATTGTTTTAGTTAGTTCTTTTCCTAAAGAACCTGTTCCACCTGTAATTAGAATTGATTTTCCGTTTAACATTTTATATTTTTTTTATTAATTAGTTTTCTCTGAATAATTTCCAGATTTTATTTCAATAATTCTATTGCACTTATTTAGCGTTGATAATCTATGTGCAATTATTATAATTGTAACATTTTTCATCATATAAATAGAATCCATAACGTCCTCTTCAGTTTTATTATCCAAGGCACTTGTAGCTTCATCTAATACTAATATTTTAGGAGAATTATATAACGCTCGTGCAATACCAAGTCTTTGTCTTTGACCTCCAGACATTTTCACCCCTCTTTCTCCAACATTTGTATTTAGACCTTCTGGTAATTTAGAAATAAAATCGCCCAGTTGTGCAGCTTCAATGGCTAAATTGATTTTATTTAAATCTATATCTTTTTCAGGTATGCCAAATGCAATATTATTAACTAACGTGTCGTCAGTTAAATATATAGATTGAGGAACATAACCAATTAAATTTTGCCAAGATTTTAAATTTTCTTTGATAGAGATATTGTCTGATAATATCAATCCAGAATCAGGTTTTAGTAAACCCAATAATAAATCTACTAAAGTGCTTTTACCGGAACCGCTTGAGCCAACAATTCCAACAAATTCTCCTGAATGTATTTCTAGATTAAAGTTTTGTAATATCGGATTAGAATTTTCATATGAAAATTTAATATTCTTAAATTGTAGTGTTTTTTCAAATTTAATAATTGTATTATTATCAGAATTATCTTGATTTAATCTTGAATTTTCATTGATAAATGAAAATTCTTTTTGTAATTTATTTATTGTAACATTAGCAAATTTTATTTGTTGCATGGAAACCATAATCCTATTTACAGATGGAATCATTCTAAATGCAGCCGCAACAAAAACACCTAACGATTGTAAGATTGATTGTAAAGGTTGGTTTAAAAATAACATTAAAAAAATCAAACCTATTAATCCAACAACAGCTAACAATTCTAAAAAAAATCGTGGGACAAATGACAAAGTATTTACTTTAACATAAATTTGCGCGCTTTTAGAATTAACTACCTCAAATTTTTCGGCAAAAAAAAGCTCTCTTCCATATATTTTTAAGTCCTTAATCCCTCCAAATCCTTGCAGTAAGCTTTTGTTCATCTTCAATAACAAGCCATGCCTTTCTATTCCCCAGTTTGATAATCTAGTTTTAGAGAGTCTGTAGAATAAAAATACAGAAATTCCGTAGAATATAACAACAAATAAAGTTCCAGAAGGGAAGATATAAAATAGAGTAAATAAAATACCAAGGAGTATAGTTCCCTCGCTAAACAATTGAATGAATGCTTGTGTAACAGTGGAAAATGAATTTATTTCATTTTGAATCATTGATAAAGGAATCGAAGAATTTCTTGAAATGTGAAATTGATAAGGCATTAACAAATAACCTCTGAATAAATTATTTGCTAAAGAAGTAGTTAAATTAGAGGCAAATTTATTTTGGCGCCATGTAAGATAAATTAGAAATATTGACTTCAATATATATATAAATATTATTGCAGTTAAACCAAAATAAATCAGATTAGTAGAGCCAAGTGAACTATTTATAGAATTAGAAATAAAGGGGGGTATATATTTTTCGAATGCATTTGGATTTGATAATATACCAATTGCAGGAATTAATGACCCCAAGCCAACAATTTCAAAAAAGACACCGAATAACAACAAAATAAAAAGTTTTATAACTTCTTTTTTTTGAGTTCGATTTAATAAAGTTAAACCATCCGATAAAACATTCATTTAATTATATTTAGGACTTTTTTAAAATCTTTTTTGCAAAAGACCTCAATTCTCTTTTTGTTGTTTCAAAAAAATATTTAACTCTACTTCTCTTCTTAGCCTTTAAATCAAGAAGATATTTATCATTATTATAATTTAATGCAAATCTAGGATTAGAATTAAGGAATTTTTGATAATTATCGGTCAATTTATTGTTAGAAAAAGAAGATAAGCAATTAAAATATAAACTTGATGCAAATTCAAATTGTAATAACTGCCTAT
>Ga0114958_10000727_pt1 | contig 27771 bp, 29 predicted proteins | sample C_130208_EF_Meta_FD_89577 | JGI IMG/M metagenome (GOLD analysis project Ga0114958, IMG submission 89577) | Freshwater microbial communities from Lake Croche, Canada to study carbon cycling - C_130208_EF_MetaG | ecosystem: Environmental > Aquatic > Freshwater > Lake | place: Lake Croche, Canada... | reverse complement strand
GGGGGGCTGCGATAGCTGCCCACATCGTGCACGTCCATTCCCAGCCAGTGACCAGTGCGGTGCATATAAAACTGTCGGTAAGACGCGGTTTCGATGGCTTGGGCAAGTGTGCCTTGCAGCAAACCTTCGTCTAATAAACCTTGCGTGAGCACTTGGACGGCCGCGTCGTGCCCCGCGTTGAAGTGCTGTTGCGGTGAGGTTTTTTCGTAAGCGGCTTGTTGTGCCGCTAATACGATGTCGTACAGGGCGCGCTGGGGTCCTGAGAACTTGCCGTTGGCGGGAAACGTGCGTGTGATGTCTGACGCATAGCCATCAAGTTCGCAGCCCGCATCAATCAAGACCAGATCGCCTGCTTGCATCACGGCATTGCCTGCGCGGTGGTGCAACACACAGGCGTTAGCGCCAGCGGCCACGATGCTGTCATAGGCCACCGATTGTGCGCCCTGTTTTCGAAAGTGATACAGCAGTTCGGCCTCAAGTTCATACTCATGGCAACCGGGATGCGCTGCCTGCATGGCACGCACGTGGCCTTGCGCCGAAATCGCGGCCGCCGCCCGCATGGTGGCGAGTTCAGTGGCATCTTTGACTAAACGCATCTCTGCTAATACGTCGCTCAGATCTAACCATTGGCGAGGTAAGGCACGGGTATCACGCACAGTGCTGTGAGCCGTGGCAAGCCAGCCTTGCAGCTGCTTGAGTAAGTCGGGCTGAGCCGTGCGCGACAAGGTGCTGAACAGATTGCGTTGGCCAACTAACAGCGTCGGGAGGAGGGTATCAAGGTCTTTGACCTCATGCGCCTGATCAAAGCCAAAGTGTTCTGCCGCCGCTTCGGGGCCCCAGCGTACGCCGTTCCAGATCTCGACATCTGGATTTTTGCCTTCGCAGAACAAAATACTTTGATCCACCTCGCCGGCCACCAAGACTAACCACGCCTGCGCCTCAGAGAAGCCCGTTAGGTAATAAAAATCACTGTCGTGGCGATAGCTGTAGTGGTTATCGCGATTGCGCGTGCGTTCAGGTGCCGTCGGTATGACTGCGATACCGCCCCCCAAGCTATGCATCCAGGTCAGCAATTGGTGGCGACGGCTGGTCAGACGATTAAGGTTGCGTGTTGCAAGAGGCATAAGGGTATCGCATGCAGTGGTTGAGCTAACGACATACTACAATCTCTGGGCGGCTTCTGTACGAGAAGGCCTCACTCAATAAGGTTTTGCGATGGATTGGATTGGCTGGCTTGAACCTTGGGAGGTCTCTCCCACCTTGCTTGTCTGTTTTCTGGCCGCTGGCGTGTTGTTTGTGCGCGGTCAGCGCGTTCATCGGGTGAATCGGACAAGGCAGTGGCTGTTCTGGAGCGGGTTAGTCTTGTTGTACCTGTCGCTGCATACCATGCTTGATTATTATGCCGAGCGCATGTTTTTTATGCATCGGATTCAGCACTTGGTGTTGCACCACCTTGGACCTCTGGTGGTGATGGCTGCCTACCCTGGTCAAGTTTTGCGGGCCGGTTTGCCACTCGGGTGGCGCCGTGGCTTGCAACGCTTTAATCACACCTGGCTGGGGCGCAGTTTGATCGCGATCCTGACCAATCCTATTATCGTGCCAGCACTGTTTGTCTTTTTAGTCATTGTGTGGCTGATTCCGTCAGTGCAGTTTTATTCAATGCTCGACTGGCGCTTGTATCGCCTGATGAACTGGTCGGTCGTCATCACTGGTTTCATGTACTGGAATTTGATTCTCGATCGGCGCGTTTGCCCGCCCTCTGCCATGAGCCCGGGCGGGCGGGTAATTTCACCCATCGTGACCATGGCGCCGCAAATGGTGGCTGGTGCCATCATCGCCTTCACCGAGCGCGACTTGTATCCTTTGTTTGATTTATGTGGGCGCGCCATCGCGATGGACGCACAAACCGATCAGATGATCGGTGGTTTGACAATGTGGATACCGGCCGCCATGACCGAGGTGATTGGTTTGATGGTTGCCCTGCGCACCCTCATGCGACTTTCGTCGAAGGGCCGCTGGGGCGAGAAAAAGCAAACTCTCAGGGCTTAACGCAGGACGGGTTTGTAGGCGTTAGGGAAGCAGGTTGTGGTACTTGCGACCAAGCGCCACGTTCGCCTTGAACCAGCCCTCTTTGTTACCGCAGTCGTAGCGCACGCCTTCGTAACGATGCGCAAATACAGCTTTCTCTTTCATCAATGAGGCGATGCCATCGGTCAGTTGAATCTCGCCGCCTGCGCCGGCCTGAGTTTGCCGTAAATGGGCAAATACCCGAGCATCCAAAACATAACGTCCCACCACAGCCAAGGTTGAGGGTGCGACATCCGATTTTGGTTTTTCAACGATATGGCGAACCCGTTCGGTGCGCTCACTGACTGGATCGGTGGCCACGATGCCATATTTGTCAGTATCTTTGAGGGGTACCTCTTGCACGCCCAAGATGCTGCCCTGATAGGTCAAGGCGGCGTCGATCAACTGTCCGATGACTGGGCGGTCAGCGTCAAGCAAGTCGTCTGCCAGCAAAACCGCAAAGGGCTCGTCTCCGACGATGGGGGCCGCGGTCAAAACGGCATGGCCTAAGCCCAAGGGGGCAGATTGCCTAATATAAATACAACTGACGTGCGAGGGCAAAATGCCCTTCACAATCGCTAAAAGCTCAGCTTTACCTTTGCGCGCAAGCTCAGCTTCCATTTCGGGGGCAGAGTCAAAATGGTCTTCGATGGCGCGCTTATTACGGCCTGTCACAAAAATCAAGTCTGTAATACCAGCGGCAACCGCCTCTTCAACGGCATACTGAATCAACGGTTTGTCGATAACGGGTAACATTTCTTTTGGCATGGCCTTGGTTGCCGGTAAAAAACGAGTGCCTAGGCCGGCAACTGGGAAGACTGCTTTGCGAACGGGACGCATAATTTATTCCTGAAGGGTAGGGCCGCACATGTACGGAACCAAATGTAACAGCCGCCATCATAAACGTATGGCAAATGACATTCTAATGAATCCACTGCAATCGATGCCTAAAAAGTGCATGGCAAGTTTGTTGGTGCTCGCGCTTGGTTGGCAGGGTGCCTGGGCACAGCCCTCGTCTGCGCCTTCACTTGGGCCCGCGTCAAGTTCAGATCTGTCGCCGGCGCTTGAGCGGCGCCTGGGCGAGGCCATCATGGTGGAAGGACGGCGCGACCCAGATTACATCAAAGATCCTGATTTAAGTCAGTATTTGAACGCAATGGGCAAGAAAATAGCCGCCTACGCCCCAGGCGGGGCCCCAGATATTGAAGTGTTTGGCGTGCGGGATTCGGTTATCAATGCGTTTGCCATGCCGGGTGGGTATATCGGTGTGCATACCGGTTTAATTGTGACCTCAGGCACCGAGGCTGAACTGGCCGGAGTCCTGGCACACGAAATCGCACACGTCACGCAGCGCCACATCGCCCAAGGGCTGACCCAACAGCAACAGAGTGGTCATCTTGCACTCGCGACGCTTGCGGCATCGATTCTTGCCGCAATGACGCCCGGCGGCGGACAGGCTGCGATGGGAATCGCAGCGTTTGGTCAGGCGGCTGCGGTCGCGCAGCAGCTGGGATTTTCACGCGATGCCGAGCACGAAGCTGACCGTACGGGTTTTGAAATGTTGCGCAAGGCCGGCTATGACCCAAACGGGATGGCGGTGATGTTTGGGCGCTTGATGCAGTCCTCAAGTCTGAACGAAGGGCGCGGTGGCGGGGTATACGTGTCAACCCACCCGCTGAGTATTTCGCGGATGACTGACATGCAAAATCGGATCCGACAGTTGCCCGTTGCTAGTTACCAGGCCTCAGATGAGTTTTGGTTTGTGCGTGCCAAGGCGCGGATTTTGCAGTCGATCGACCCGCGCGCGCTCGTTCAAACGACGGAGCAAATGCAAGAAGAGATTCGGCCGAGCGCCAAAACCGGCCCGACGGCTGCGGGTGGTGTCGCCAGGCGAGCCGCAGCCTGGTACGGGCTATCGCTTGCCGCGGTGGTACGCAAAGATTTCAAAACGGCAGCTAGTGCGCTTGAACAGGCACAAGCGTTGAGCGCGAACTCGCCCTACTTAGAGCTGCAAAGTATTGAGCTAGATTTGGCTCGCAAACAAGTCGCACAGGCCTTGGCGACGGCGCAGGCCGCGCAAAAGCGCTGGCCCGAGCGGCGCGCTTTTTCGTTAAAAATTGCCGAGTGCTTGCAGTTGCAAGTAAAAGACAAAGAGGCCATCACGTATTTGCAAGAGCAGATCAAACGTTGGCCAAAAGTTGAACCTGACTTTTACAAAATGTTGGGCTATAGCCACGAGCGCTCAAATGAGCCCGTGGCGGCTCGTCAGGCAATGGCCTCGTACTATGAGCGTTTAGGGGCGCTGTCTGCGTCAGTTTCTCAGTTGCAACAGGCTCGCACGTTGTCGCAAGATTTTTATGTGCAGTCTCAGATCGACGTGCAGATTCGTGTGTTAACCGCCAAAATCGCCGAAGACCGCAGATTGCTTGAGCGTTTTAAGTCTTAGGATCAGTCAAGGTATTGAAAAAACGCATGAGCCTGTCAGGGAGCCAGTTCAAGTGGCCAGGCCAAGCACCGCTGACAAAACCAGCATGACCGCCAAGCGCTGGCTGGTGCAAAGTGATGGCCTCACTGCAATCATTGGGCCCCACTAGCGTGTGCTCGGGTAAAAAGGGATCATTTCTGGCGTTTAACACGACTGTGGGTGTCACGATCTTTTTTAGCCAGGGCTTACTGGCGGATTGGGTCCAGTAATCAAAGGCATCTTTAAAGCCATGCATGGGCGCGGTGTAAGCGTGATCAAAGTCACGTAGGTCGCGTGCCTGATTTACTTTGAATACATCAATCACACCAGGATATCTGCGTGCCTTTTCAAGCACTTTTGGTTTGAGAGAGCGTAAAAAATGACGCGAATACACTTCGCGGTTAAAGAGGTTGTCTGACAGATGGTTGCCCGCGGCCACCAAATCGAGCGGGGCAGAAATGCCTGCGGCCCCGCAAAGCCAATCAAGCTGCGTGGCGCATTCGCCTAAATACTTCAATAACGCGTTACCCCCAAGCGAAATGCCTGCGGCATGCCAACGTGCCTGGGGCGCGTGTTGTCGCACTGTGTTTAGAATAAAACCGATGTCGGCAGAGTCACCTGAGTGATATGCGCGTGCCAGGCGGTTTGCAAAGCCAGAGCAACCGCGAAAATGTGCAACAACGACGATCCAGCCTCGGGTTTTGAAGAAGGTGGCGATCGACTGTGCATAGCGGCTACCGCTATTGCCTTCAAGCCCATGAAATAGCAGTAAGGCCGGTGCTTGCGCCATGTCGCGCAGGCGTTGTTGTTCGGTTTGTGTCAGCCAGCGCGCAGCCGCAGTGTGGCTCAAAGAGCGCTCTTGCGTGCGCGTGTGATGAGTCACTAAGCCTGGATAGGTCCAATCCAAATCGATAAAGTCGCCGTCGGGTGTGTCGCAACGCAAGCGGGCGAAACGAAGCCGGTTTGTCGGGGCTAACAACGCACCGAATAGCGTTTGGCTGTGCCGTTCGGGCAGCCAGTTCGGGGCGAGGCAAGGTGAAAGGTCGAGGGAAGCTGGCACTATGATGTGAGCTTAGTGCAACAGACCGGTAGCTTCGTGCGAGTCGAGTAAGCCGGGTTGCTCGGGTGCAGCCGATGCGTGATGCATCACCAGACGCCACCCTGTTGGGCCCTTGTGATACACGTTGGTGGCGTAGCAGTGCGCAACTTGTGTACCTTCTGGGGTACGCACACTGATTTGTTCGATCAGCGAGTGTACGGTGCTCATCATACTTTGGGTGGTCACCAGCTTGGCAGGGCGAATGTGTAGAGCGCCTTGAGCCAAGATTTCTTGCCAGGAATCTTTGACTGCGTGTAACCCGACCATACGCAGACCGCCTGGGTGCACGCAAATGATTTCTTCATCGTCTGACCAAACCTGCATCAGACGGCTGAGGTCGGCTCGCTCTAACGCATCGTAAAAAGCCAACTCCGCTTCTTCGGGCGTGGCGAACATAACCGGCATTTGGGTGACCCTTAATGGCCGTGCACAACGGTGCCGGCAGCCAACTGGTAGTGAGCGCCACAATACGGGCAACTGCCGGCACCAGTACGTGTCACATCAAGAAACACACGCGGGTGCATGCTCCAGAGTGGTGCGCGTGGGCCAGGGCAATGTAAGGGCAGGTCGGCAGCGCCGACTTGCACTGGATCTTGATCTTTGCCAGAGGCAGAGGCTTGCGTCATCGCGAATCTCAAAGAAAATTTGATACTGAGAGTGTACCAAGTGCGCAGTCTACAATAGCGCCAATTGTGTCAAACGCGTAAAAAATTGTCGGATCTGTTGACAACTCCATCCTCCTTAAGCGCTCTGCGCGAGCAAAAGCGTGCGGCGTTTTTGCTTGGTCTGCGAGCGATCGCCCCGGGTTTGGTCGCGTTGACCATCTGGGGGCTGGTAACAGGTGTTGCCATGTCGCGCTCGGGCTTGAACGATCAGACCGCTATTGTGATGTCTCTGCTGGTCTATGCGGGCTCAGCGCAACTGACAGCGCTCCCTTTGATTGCCGCGGGGGCCCCTTTATGGCTGATTTTTGCCGCAGGCATCATCGTGAACTTGCGCTTTGTGATTTTTGGTGCGGCCTTGCACCCTTATTTCAAAGACTTGCCTTGGGCGAAGCGTCTGTTTATGGGGTATCTGGCGGTAGATATTGCTTTTGTTGCGTTTATGCCTCGGTTTCACGATGCGCCGCGTAAAGGCACGCTTGAGCAACACTGGTTTTTTCTGGGCGCGGTCATTCCCTCGTGGTTTTTGTGGCAACTCACGTCGATGATTGGGATCAGCCTGGGCAATGTTGTGCCGGTGTCGTGGTCGATTGATTTTGCCGCAACGCTGGCCCTGCTCGCCTTGATGTTGCCGCTGGCCAACACCCGACCGATCATTCTTTCGGTGTTGGCTGCTGCTGCAGTGGCTTGGGTCGCGCAGACCCTGCCTTTGCGGTTAGGCCTACTTGCGGCGGTGTTGGTCGGCATCGTGGTGGGTATGTGGGCTGAGGCCAAGCTAGCCGTGCGCGGGCGAGCCTGATGGGTGATACCCAGTACCTTTATTCAGCGATCTTGTTGCTCGCCTTGTGTGTGGTGATATGCCGAACCGGGTATTTAGTGTTTGGACATTATTTTCCGCTGCCGCCCAAACTGCGAAGTGCATTACGTTATGCGCCGTTGGCAGCGCTGGCCGCGATTATTGTCCCCGATGTACTACCTTGGACAGCGCAAACCGGGCCCCAGTTCGATCTAAAATTTTTGGCGGCTGGCGTGTCAGTGGTGGTCTTTTTAGTAACCCGTAATGGCTTGTTAGTGATCCTGTCTGGGATGCTTGCGCTGTGGTCACTGCGTGGTCTGTTAGTGTTGTTTTAGCGTCTCAAAGAGGTTTGCACTGCGCTGCGCGCCTAGGGGATTCCAGAGCCTAGCTGCCCGACTGGAGTACACTAGCTGCGGTTTTCTCAAATAATTCAACGACTTCAATCATCCAAACTACTTGACCTCTACTACTCAACCAACCGACAACGCAGTTGCGGCAATCCCCACTTTTTCTGAAATCGGGTTGCACCCAGCGCTTTTGCAAGCCGTGATTGATACCGGCTACACCATACCCACCCCGATTCAGGCGCAAGCTGTGCCGCTTGCCATGGCCGGGCAAGACGTGATGGGTGCGGCTCAAACTGGTACGGGCAAAACGGCTGCGTTCACGTTGCCGATCTTGCATCGTCTGATGGCCTTCGCCAACAGCAGCGCCTCGCCTGCTCGACATCCTGTCCGTGCTTTGATTTTGACCCCAACCCGCGAGTTGGCAGATCAGGTGTCTGAGAGTGTGAAGCGTTATAGCAAACTCACCCCCTTGCGTTCGACGGTGGTGTTTGGTGGGGTAGATATTAATCCGCAAAAAGAGGCCTTGCGTAATGGTTGCGAAGTCTTGATCGCGACGCCCGGGCGTTTGCTGGATCACGTAGAGCAGCGAAATGTCAATCTCAGTCAGGTTGGCATTTTGGTCTTAGACGAAGCCGATCGCATGCTGGATATGGGTTTCTTGCCTGATCTTGAGCGAATTCTGCGTCTGCTGCCCACTCCACGGCAAACATTGCTTTTCTCAGCAACGTTTAGTAACGATATTCGCAAGCTTGGCCGCACCTATTTAAATAGCCCCATTGAAATTGAAGTGGCAGGTCGTAATGCCACCGCCGATACCGTCACACAAATTGCTTACGCCATGTCGGGCGATGCCAAACGGGCGGCCGTGGTCCATCTGGTTAAATCGCGCGGCCTGAAGCAAGTAATCGTGTTTTCAAACACCAAAATTGGCACCGGTCGTTTGGCTCGCCAACTTGAGCTCGATGGCGTGCGTGCCGAATCGATTCATGGCGATAAAACGCAAGGCGACCGAATGAAGGCACTCGAGGCGTTCAAGGCCGGCGAGCTTGAAGTGTTGGTGGCAACCGATGTGGCTGCGCGCGGCCTCGATGTCGCGGGTGTACCGTGTGTGATCAATTATGACTTGCCGCACAGCGCTGAAGATTATGTTCATCGTATTGGCCGCACCGGTCGTGCGGGGGCGTTGGGCGAGGCGATTTCACTGTTTGCGCCCTCTGAAGAAAAATATTTACTCGATATTGAAAAACTCATTAAAACTTCGATCGTGCGTGGCACGCTCGACATCCCTGGCGAGTTATTGTCTCGAGGTGCCGCGCGAGAAGAACCGCGTACAGGTCGTTCGAGCTTTGGTTCAGAGCGCAGCCACAGCGGTTCGACCTCAGAACGCAGTCAAGCAAGCCGAGGCACTTCTGGCGATCGGGCAGAGCGCGGTGCGCGGCCCAGTCGTTACAGTGCCCCAGCAAAACCGATTGATGATTTCTTTACAAAACCGTATCAGCCCTCAGCGGCCTCTTTGGCTGCAGCAGCGCATGCGCCCGACACTGCGGTAAAAAAGCATTCGTTATTAACTAAACGTCCGGTCGGCTTGTTGCTTGGTGCAACACAAAAAAAGCCCGATTAAATTAGGTTTGTTGACTGAGAGTGTTGAGTTGCCCGATTAAATCCTCTGGCAGACCAGTACTTTGCAGTTTGCCTGGCGTTTGCATCGTCTCAAGCAACCGGTTCAAATGTTCGATGTGAGGCAGCAAAGTCCCCAGAAAACGAACGTTTTCGTCTTGCACAATCGCGATCGTCGGAAAATTTTCAACGTCTTCGTCACCCAGTAACTCGGGATAATCTTCAATATCTGCCCAGATGAAGCAGGCCTTTGGATGTTGTTGACTGAGCGCGTCGAACTTTGGTTGGTATTCTTTACACGCGTCACACCACGCAGCACAAAAACACAAGACGACAGTGATTTTGGGCTGCTCTAGGGCAATTGCCAGCGCTGGTGAATTTGGAAAATACACGTTTCGGGTACCGCAAAAGATCAGGTTTGTCTATGATAGCCTCGTTTGCGCACCTCGCGTGGTTTGCCTGTTTGGTAGGCCATGTTGCACCGTCGCCTTTCTTTCGGAGAATTTTGCGTTGAATTCAAGTCAAGTCACTCAGCAATCGTCAGGCTTAGAGGGGGTTGGGCAGGCGTTTGGCCGCGCCTTGGTTTCGCAGTGCCATCCTCGCATGTTGTTTGCCTTATTGATGCCATTTTTGATTGTGCTGGGTGCCGTGATCGTGCTGTTGTTTGTGGCGCTCGGCCCGCTGACCTCTTGGTTAGGTGAGCAAGTGAGCGACTCTAAGGTGTTGCTTCAAGCCAATGAATGGTTGGTGTCGGCTGGCTTATTCTCTTTGCTATCGGTCAAAGCGTGGCTGTTGACCTTGGTTGCGCTTTCGGTGCTGTTGCCGGCTTCGGGGATTCTTGGTTTAGCTGTTGCCGCAGTATTTGTGATGCCCTTGGTTGTTTCGCATTTGTCGCATCATCATTACGCCGAGGTAGCAAAGCGAGGCGAATATGCCTTTGCTGTCAGCCTCTGGAACGCGCTGTGGGTGACCGTGGTCTTTTTGTTAGGCTGGGTACTGACGCTTCCCTTTTGGTTGTTTCCACCGCTGGGCCTGTTGGTGTCGCTTTTGTGGTGGACTTTTGCTTTTTCGCGCATGATGCGCTTGGACTCGATTGTTGAGCATGCCAGCGCGGCCGAACGAAAGATTTTGTTGGCGCGTCACGGTACCGGTTTTTGGATGATTGGTTTTTTATGTGCGTGTTTAAATTTGCTGCCGCCGGCCTGGGTGTTTTTGCCGGTGTTCTCGGGCTTGGTCTACACGCATTACGGGCTTGCAAGCTTGCAGCAGTTGCGTAGCGAAATGCACTAAATGTTTGAAACTGGATCGTCAGGGGTCGACCAAGGCCTTAGCATTTGTGCTGAAATGTCGACTATTCTCAAATTTAATTGACTTCAATTTTTTCTGGAAACATCATGTCTGCCTCTCAAGACAACGCGCGTTTTGGTTTGATTATCGTTGGTGACGAAATTTTGTCTGGTCGTCGTCAAGACAAGCATATGTCTAAAGTAATCGAGTTACTGAGCGCGCGTGGTTTGCAGCTGTCTTGGGTTGAAGTCTTATCAGATGATCGCGCACTACTGATTGCAGCCTATGAGCGCAGCTTTGCTTCGGGTGATATCGTCTTTAGCTGCGGTGGGATCGGGGCCACACCCGATGACCATACGCGTCAGGCTGCTGCGGCGGCACTTAAATTACCGTTAGCGTTACACCCCTTTGCGGCAGAGCAGATCGGCTTGCGGGTAGCTGAAAATGCAGCAAAAGGGCAAGGCAGCCCAGATATCAATGCACCTGAAAATCAACAGCGCTTGCAGATGGGTTACTTTCCGCAGGGCTGCGAGGCTGTCGTCAATCCATTCAATCGTATTCCTGGGTTTTTCATTCAAAACCACACGTTTGTGCCCGGGTTTCCGGTGATGGCGTGGCCGATGCTTGAAGCGACACTGGATAGTCGCTATGCGCACTTGCATCACAAAAACCAGCAGGTCGAACATTCATTTTTGGTTTACGGCATGCCCGAGTCGCGCATTACCCCTGCGCTCGAAGCGCTCGAGCGAAAGTGGTCGGGCGTGCGGGCGTTTAGCTTGCCGTCGGTGGGTGAGGGCGGTGGCGTGCCGCACATTGAGTTGGGCGTTAAGGGTGACCCCGAACCCGCCGCGTTAGCGCTTGAGTTTTTAAGGTCTGAGGCGCTGCGCTTGGGCGCGCGTTATGAGCCCGGTGTCACTGCTCAGTAGCACAGTGTTCTTGGGCAATACCCTTGGCACTTCTCGCCCTAAGCGCCAACGGGTGTTGCGCAACATGTCAACAAGAGCCCCCTCTGCACGCAAGGTTAAGGGGTTTTTGACCCGATGACACTGTTACTCTTAGCGTGTGATGTGCGGTGAAGCAGTATGTGCGGTGAAGCAGTTTTAGCAGTTTGCCGCCACCTGTATCGCTCCGAAAGGTGCTGGCCTAGTGTGTCAAAGTGAAGACCAAGCTCTTGGTCTGATACGACTAGTGCGTCAACGTGCAGACCAAGCTCTTGGTCTGACCTATTAGTCTCTGACTCGCTCAAGACAACGTCGTCAAGCAAACTTAGCAGTCTTCTAGCTAACTTAGCCGCTGACAAACCAGAATGATCCTGAAAATTGCTCGAGCGGGCGTGATGGCTTGCGCTCGCGCACAACGCGGTCACGGTGATCAGTCAACACGAGTCTGTACAAGATACCTTTGAGTCTTTTAATAGAAGGAACGATATGGACATGACAACAATTTGGTGGGTGTTAGCGGGGGTCACCGTCGTGGCCGAGTTGTTAACCGGCACCTTTTATCTATTACTGATCGCGGTTGGTATGGCCTTCGCTGCAATCGCCGCGGGTTTGGGATGGTCAATCCAATTTCAGCTCACGAGCGCTGCGGTGGCCGCGGTTGGTCTTGCGCTGGCATGGCGCTTATGGTTGCGCCGCTATCCTCGTGCTGAACATTCGAACGCTCGGGCGATCGAACAGCTTGATTCAGGCGAAGTTGTGATGGTTGTGGCTTGGTCAGACGTTGGTAGCGCCCGCGTTCAGTATCGCGGTACCTCTTGGGATGCAGAGTTACAACCGGGAAAATCAGCGCTGCCAGGACCACACCGCATTGTAGAGATCAGGGGTAATCGTTTGGTTGTTACGCCAGTTTGAATCAAGTTAACTTAACTCAAGGAACCACTATGGAAATCACAATTGTGATCGCGGTGATTGCGGCACTATTCATCATTCGCTCTATAAAAATAGTTCCACAACAGAACGCGTGGATCGTAGAAAGGTTGGGCAAGTACTCGGTCACGCTGAGTCCGGGCCTAAAGTTTCTGATCCCCTTTATCGATAAGGTTGCCTATAAACACAGCCTGAAAGAAATCCCACTCGATATTCCGAGTCAGGTCTGCATCACGAAAGACAATACTCAGCTGCAAGTCGATGGCATTATTTATTTTCAGGTTACAGATCCAATACGAGCAAGTTACGGTTCGTCAAACTACATCATGGCAGTCAGTCAGTTGGCGCAGACTTCTTTGCGTAGTGTGATCGGCAAACTCGAGCTTGATAAAACGTTTGAAGAGCGTGTCGTGATCAACGCGCAAGTCGTGGCGGCCATCGATGAGGCGGCTATCACCTGGGGGGTCAAGGTGTTGCGCTATGAGATTAAGGATCTCACACCACCACAAGAAATTTTGATTGCGATGCAGGCGCAGATTACTGCTGAGCGTGGCAAACGTGCGCTGATTGCGGCCTCAGAAGGGCGTCGTCAAGAGCAGATCAATATCGCCACCGGCGAGCGCGAGGCCTTTATCGCACGCTCAGAGGGTGAAAAGCAGGCTGTGATCAACAAGGCTCAAGGTGAGGCCGCGTCAATTACTGCCATTGCTGAGGCAACTGCGGCCGCCATCACACGTGTGGCTGCTGCCATTAATCAGCCCGGGGGCGATCAGGCCGTGCAGCTGAAAGTTGCTGAAAAAGCCGTCGAGGCCTATAGCCGTGTTGCAGCCGATGCAAAAACAACGCTGATTATCCCAAGCAATCTGACAGAGGTTTCTGCGTTGATTGGCTCTGCAATGAAAATGGTGCAGCTACAGAAACTGCCTGCTTGATGTTGCACTGCTCGCAAGGGTGTCGGGCAGCGCAATGACTCTCGCGGTGATTGACCTGTTGATACCCTTTGCTTACCTCGCGGCCATCCTTTGGCTGGGAGTCGTCAGTGCGCGACGCGTACAGACCACGGACGATTTGTTTTTGGCGGGGCGCTCGATGGGTTTCGGTCTGATCGGGCTCTCGCTTTTTGCTTTTAAGCTCTGGGTGGCGCGGCTGCGGCAAATGACGGGGGTAACTCTTGTTGTGTGGGGTCTGTGACGAGCGTCAGGTGCGGAAAAGGCACTTCGATTTGCGCCTGATCGAACGCTACTTTTAGGCGCTTGATGAATTCACGTTGGATTCCCCATTTTTCGATTGCGACGCATTTCAATCTGGCGCGCACGAAAACAACTGAATCCGCCAATTCGTTGACGCCCGCCATTTCTAAATGATCCAGAATATGTTTACCGAACTCAGGCTCTTTGCGAAGGCCTCGCGATACTTCGTGCATCACCGCAATGACCTGATCGATGTCTTCGCGATAGCCAACGCGGGCATCCATGACGGCGTAACTAAAGCCCCTTGTCATGTTGACGACGCTCGCGATTTGGCTATTAGGAATAAAGTAGACGTCGCCAAAATAATCACGCAGCCTAACATAGCGCAGCGTGACCGATTCTACTAAGCCTGTGTGCCCATCAATTTTCACCACATCTCCTTGCCGAATCTGATCTTCTAGTAGCAGAAAAAAACCGGTGAAATAATCTTTAACAAGACTTTGTGCGCCAAAGCCAACAGCGAGTCCGACTATCCCCGCTGCACCCAAGATAGGCGCAAAAGAGACGCCAATCTCAGACAAGAGCAGCATGCCTGCCCAAAGCGAGACAACAACTGTGATGACATAGTGGAGCACTCGGCCAAGTGTTTCAACGCGCTTGATGGCCTCGCCGTCGATGAACTTCTTGGTTAAGCGCATGCTCAGGCGATTGATCGCAAGGTGCACCAGGCGCACGAGTTGCCATGAAATCAGTACGATGAAAACCATTCTGACCGTAATCAGTAAAAAACGTCCTAAAAACGGTAGCAGGTTTTCGGACGAAGCGACGATGAGTTCGTTCACGTTTTTGGTAGCAAAGTGTATTGCGCTTGCAACTCGCTAATATGGTGCACCGCGGCCAAAAAATCATCTCCCCATTTTTGCAGGTTGTAATATTTAACAGTTGCATTCATGTTGGTCATTCGTGACTCGGCCTCTTCAGGGCGCATGGCCAGTGCCTGCAAGATCTTATCCTGCAGGTCTCGGGGGTCATTAGGATTTGTCAGTAGCGCGTCCTTGAGAACGGCGCTAGCCCCGGTGAACTCTGACAACACGAGCACACCCTTGCCACCAGTCATTCCTTGCACAGCGGCGTACTCCAACCCAACCAAGTTCAAACCATCGCACAAAGGCGTAATCCACATGATCTGTGCTTTCGCATAAAACGCAGCGACCTCTTCAAAAGCATAGCTCCGAAAAAAGAAATTGAGTGGTTGCCAGCCAACCTTCGAAAAACGACCATTGATGCGCCCAGCAACCTGTTCGATTTGTCGAAGTAAATCGTCATAGATATTCATGCCGCTGGCCGCCGGGACACAAATAGCAATCAGTTTGATTTGGCCGTGTAGCGCGAGATTGTTTTCTAACAGAGATTCATAGGCTAAGAGCTTTTCAAGAATCCCTTTTGTAAAATCTAACCTCTCGACCGATAGAATAATTCGAGTGCCGTTGTACTGTTCATCGAGTGATTGTTTAGTATCGCGGTAGACGGCTGAAGTAGTGGCTCGACGGATGCGTTCCATATCAAGTCCGACGGGATGTGCGCCAAGTCCTACAATTCGGTCATTGACTCGAATCACGGTACTCATTTTTTCGACACCTACCGCGCAACCATAGGTTTGAAACCGCGGCGCACATGAGATGCTTTCCAGTATTTCAATTGGCGCCATACCTCTGACTACATCCACAAAATTTTCGACCTGGCGTGGAATATGAAAGCCGATGTAATCACACTGAAGCAAGCTCGCAATGATTTGTCGGCGCCAAGGCAATACATTAAAAATATCGCTTGACGGAAAATGCGTATGATGAAAAAACGCGATGTTCAAGTCTGGTCTGAGTGCGCGTAAATAAGCCGGAACCATCCACAGGTTGTAGTCATGTAGCCAAACCGTCGCGCCATGAGCGGCCTCGCGCGCGCTGGCCTCTGCGAAAGCTTTGTTCACTTGTAAAAAAACTTCCCAGTGGGCCTCGTTGAAATTGGCTCGCTCCCAAAAAGTATGTAGTACGGGCCAAAACGCTTCTTTCGAGAAACGTTTATAAAAAATATCAACCTGCTCGCTTGTCAGCGGAACTCGGGCCGCCGTCAAATTCGGAAAGTTGACGGTATCAACCGCAGTGTGTACTTCAAACGTGCCGCTGGGGTGATCGTTGATGGCCCAGGCGACCCACGAGCCTTCTGCTCCGCTGCGAAAAAAACTGAGTAAGGTTGGGATGATGCCGTTGGGCGATTTGGGTCTGCGACGAACCGTCACCCCGTTCTGCACAGTTTCTTCGTAGGGCAGGCGGTGGTAGACCATGACAAGGTCTGCACTGCCCTGAATTTTGGGTTCGGGGATCATGACTCCTCGTGCTTTGTCGCCGAGAAATCCAAAATGTGCCAAGGCCTCAAGGATTGCACCACAGCCATTCTTGCGAGCGTTTAAAATTTGAGTGTCGTTGCTTGGTGGACACAGCAACGTTAGGTTTTCATTGTTGGTCATGACAACGTGCATCGAGCCACCCAAATGATCGCGTGCCTCTTCGGTCAAAGAGTTTGTCGCAAACAGCACGCAGGTGGGGTCTAGTTTGATGTGTTTGACAAGCATAGCCAAAGAGCGGCTTTTACTAACGCCTTTGGGTAACACCTCAAGAAGTTGATTTTGACTAAATTTGTAGCTACAACCCAGGGCTTCAATGCGCGCAATTAATTCAGGCGTGAGCGCCTCTGGCTCGCACAAGTAGGCGCAGCGATTGCGTTGTGGCACTTCTTGACGCCTGATGCCCGGGACATTTTCCAAGGCTTCGCTGACGACGTGTTCGCCTGGCCAATGGGCTTCGATTGAGGTTTGAATAGCGACCATTGGCAAATTGTCAGCATCGTTGACTGTTGCACCCGAATCGCAGATTAGATAAGTCGGCAGCGGGAGCGTCGGATCGTCAAGTAACGGCATGACGGATTCTTGGCCACGATCTGTCATAAAGACGAGTTCGACGTTTGGCAGTCGTGAAATAAGTTGATATAACTTGAGCCTCTCTTGGGGCTGCCCTAACAAAAATACTTCGTCAAGATCGCAGGCGATCATGACTCTACCTGAGCCAGGCGCTTTGATGATTGGATGCGTGTCTGTCATGGTAGCTGTCATGTGATCGAGCTCCTTTTGTAAAAGTGTGAAATAGCCTCGGCAATGCCCTCGCAGCCAATCCCGACCGAATGTAGAACCGTTGGCATGTCTCGTGTGGCCTCAAGCAGAGCAACTTCGCTGCCACTGACGCATACGCCGTTGAAACCGTGCATGTACATTGAAAGATCGTTCAGCGTGTCTCCGGCTACCAGTACGTCTGCTGTTTGAATGTTGAGATGACGAACCAATCTTTTTAAAGAACTACCTTTGTTAATGTTTTTAGGCAGCACATCAAGATAATGTCCAGCCGAAAACAGCACATCGCAGTCAAGCGGCAGTAGTCGCTCTTTGACGCTGTTTGCTAAGGCAACTGAGTCACAATAAAAAGAGCACCGTCTGGCTTGCGGTTGCTGTTGGCGCTGCAGCAGGCTCAGGCCTGTCAGGGCCTGCATCACTGCATGTTCGCCTGGCCATTGCGCATCGATTTCGTCGATAAATTCAGCGATGAGCTCACCGCTGTAATCTGCGATGCTTGCGCCGACATCACCGATGATGAAGTCAGGTTGAGGCAGACTCGCGTCTTTGAGTAGCGGCAAGACTAGAGGGATGGCACGGCCGGTGACATAGATAAGTTGAATATTGTTCTCAAGCTTGAGCCATTGATATAAATCTCGCCGTTGCCTTGGGTTGCCAGCGAGAAAGGTGCCATCCAAATCGGTTGCGAGTAACATGCGTGATCTTTCCTTTGTAAGCTGGTCAACGGTCAGTCATCCTGCCTCCGTGAGTATCCGAAGTCGGTTAACAAAATCATTGCTTTAGGCAACGACATACCAGGGGCGATACGACTATCGAGTAAGACCCGATCCGTAGGCAAGGGCATGCCATCAACTGCTTGGATCACGGGTAGGTCACCCCCGCGTATGAGGGCTTCTACATTTGAAGCGGTTATCGACGAGTGCGATAACGCGAAAGACAGAGCGTGAGCTCAGTGAAAGTAAAAACTGTAAATCCATTGTGGCACAGTCAGAGCGATTTTGCACGCTTTGATTTTTTTGCACGGGCGCAAGCGCAGGTAACTACCGGGTGGCGGCGTGCCGCACATTGAGCTGGGCGTAAAAGGTGGCCCCTAGCGAGCTGCGTGAGCTCTTGAGTTTTTAATAACTGAGGCGCTGCGGTGCGGAGCGCGTTACGAGCCGGATGCTGCGAAATAGTTGAGCGTTTTTCTGCTGCGTTCAACCCTACTTTCAAGCAAACGCACGCAGCTTGTTAGCACAAAGCACAGAGTGAAGTAAATAACTGCGAGAAGCAAGTAGACATCAAATGGGCGTGTTAGCAATATTGAATTGACTTGACTTGCTGCAAAGGTCAACTCATTCACGCTGATCACGTAGCCAAGAGATGTTTCTTTAATTGTCGATATAAATTGACTCAAAATGCTGGGCAATACGTTATAGAGAACCTGCGGCAACACGATGATTCTTTGAGTCTGCATAGGCGTTAATCCCAGTGCGCAGGCTGCCTCAGTTTGACCCTTTGGTAGCGCCTCGATTCCTCCTCGAATGACCTCCGCCAAGTAAACACTCTCATACATCACTAGCGCAAAGAGCATTGTGATGACTCCGGGCACAGAGGTGCCGAGTAGTGCAGGCATTCCAAAGTAAGCCCAGAAAATAAACATGAGTAAGGGCAAACCACGCACAAGATAGACCAAAATCTGAGCAATCTTACAAAGCGCGGTAACTGGACTTGTCAGCGCCATGGCGATTACGATGCTGCAAGGAAAGGCCAAGCCGATCCCGCACACGGCAAGGACGAGTGTCATTGCTAAACCACCGAGTGGGCCGTTTGGAAACTGCCCAACTAAGAGTAATAGCCAGTAGTTCTGAATAATATCAATCATGCTTTATCGACGGGCCATCTTAAAGTGACGCTCTAAAGCACGTCCACTGAACATGATGCAAAACGACATGGTTAGATAACAAAGTGTCGCAATAGCAAAGATTTCAAATGTTCTGAAAGTCTGGCCTTCAATTTGACGGGTTGCATAAGTCAGTTCTGCCACGCCGATCGCCATCAGTAGGCTAGTGTTTTTTAGCAGTAACAGCATTTCGTTGACTAGCGAAGGGATGGCATGTCTCAGCGCTTGCGGAATAATGACATAGCACATGGCTTGGATAAAACTTAGTCCTAGCGCGCGTGCAGCTTGTAGTTGACCCGTTGAGATTGCCCGCATACCACTACGCAGATCTTCGCTGACGTAGGCGGCCATACATAAGCCGATCGCGACTGCTCCCGAGAGGAACGCCCCGCCGTGTTGGTTAAGCCAAGACTGTACAGGTGCTGGAAGTAAAGCGGTGATTCCAAAATACCAAAATAAAATCTGTACCAGCAGGGGTACGTTTCGATGATAGGCAACATAACCCGCAACAAAACGAACTGTGATGGGTTGCCCAGCGGCTCTGATTGTTGCGAGGATCGCGCCAATCGAAAACGCTAAACACCCAGCCAATAATGTGAGCTGCAACGTCGACACGATTCCCTGATAGAGAATCGTGCCTGACTCATTTTGCAACAGCTGTAGAAAGAGGAACTCAGTTGACATATCGAGGTGTTTAATGAGACCTAAGAACAATCCTCGCAGTTTACAGAGCGTCGTCGCTATTTAAAGAGAATAAGTCAGCCCTCACCCTTGGATTGGTGCAATGACAAACTCACGTGGCGCTTTGTAAGGACTGTCACTACCTAGCCATTTTTTGAAAATATTTGTTGCATCGCCGTTTTTTTCCATCGCACTCAGTTTTTCGTTGACAGCTTTAAGCATGGAAACTTCACCCTTTTTAACACCAACTCCCCAGGCTTCAGCCATCATCGACTCTGGCAGAATCGTCATTTTGACTTTGTCCGCGACTTGATCCTTGAATTTAATCAAGGTCAACTCCGACAAGGCGAAGGCTTCAACTTTGTTTTGTACCAAGGCCATGAAGGCTGTTGGTGGATCCTGAAAGGTCACAACTTTTGCTGTCGGGACTTTTTTAATGACTGCCGTTTCAGAGGTTGAGCCTTTTGGTGCGCTGACTTGTTTGCCACCTAGATCGTTAATGCTCTTATAGCCGTCAGCGGTGCGCGTCATAATTTTTTGCTGACTCACAAAGTATTGATGGCTGTAATCAATCTGCTCTGCCCGTTGGGGGGTATAGCCCAGATTGGCAATCACAATATCTACACGTCCTTGGCTTAATTCAGGAATACGCGCTTCGACTGCGAGCAATTTCAGCTCAGTTTTGACTCCGAGGCTGTCTGCAATTGCTTTGCAAAAATCAACATCATAGCCTTTGATTTCGCGCGTGGCTTGATCGGCAAAGCTGAACGGTTCAGACGTACCTAATGTCCCACAAATCAAGGTTCCTCTTTTTTTAACATCATCGAGTTGGTCGGCGAAAACAGCTTGCGTTGCGAAGATACCGGTCGCTGCTACGATCGCCAGCGAATATTTTTTAATGTTGTACATAGAAAACTCCGAGAGAGATTGAGGATTAAGTGAGAGCCAGTACTGCGTGTCTAATACGATTACAACCATCAACAATTAAATCTGAGGTTGTGGCAAAGGACAGGCGTACGTGATTGGGTGCGCCGTATGAAGTGCCATCAATTGTTGCTACGCCTGCTGCTTCAAGTAAATAATTCATGATGTCGAGATCATCTTTAATCATCAAACCCTCTTGGGTTTTTTTTTCAACTAAACCTTCGACCGAAGGAAATACATAAAAAGCGCCATCTGGTGGGGGGCACTGCACGCCTGGAATGAGATTTAGCTGCGTCACCATCAGGTCGCGTCGCTCTTCAAAGAGCTGAGACGCCTCTTTGATGCACTGCTGAGAGCCGTTGAGTGCTCGGGTCGCGGCGTACTGACTCATAGCGTTTGGACAAGTGGTACTTTGCGTAATGAGCAAGTTAATGGCTTTGATCAGTTTCACGGGGCCAGCACCATAACCCACACGCCATCCTGTCATCGCAAAGGCTTTCGATAAACCGTTGATCACCAGACTGCGCTCTGCTAAATCAGGGGCGAGGCTTACTATCGCTTGATGTTGGGCCGAGCCATAGACGAAGTGTTCATAAATTTCGTCCGTCATAATCCAGACTCGTTTATGTTTGCGTAGAACTTGAATCAAGGCATTTAATTCGCTTTGACTGTATACCGCCCCGGTCGGGTTGTTTGGCGTATTGAGTATGACCCACCGTGTCAGGGGTGTAATGCTTGCTTCAAGTTGGTCCGGTCGGAGTTTGAAGCCCTGCTGTGCAGAGCAAGGTACGATGACTGGGACCCCACCATTAATGCTTACCATATCGGGATAGGATACCCAATAGGGGGCGGGAATAATGACCTCGTCACCCACCTCAATCGAAGCACAAAGTGCGTTAAAGATCACTTGCTTTGCACCACAGCCCACGACAATTTGATCAATGTCGTACGTTAGATCATTTTCGCGTTTTAGCTTATCAACAATGGCTTTCCGTAAAGCTGGTGTACCCATCGAACTGGTGTATTTGGTCTGCCCGAGCTTCAATGCTTCAATGCCCGCGTCAATAATATGTGCGGGCGTGGCGAAATCGGGCTCTCCAAGGGTGAAGTCTACGATCGTGAACCCGCGTGCTCGTAAGGCTTCTACACGGGCTTTCGCGGCCATGCTTGGAGATGGTTTTATTCCTTGAAATCGCTCGGCGACAATCCCTGTCATTGAAAAATCCCGTCAAGTTAGTATCGCCTGCCGAGGGGCACACGGATATTGTTACGACGTCTTGCTCAATGAGTGATTTTGGCCTCCATGAATAATTAATAAAAGCGATATTTATTCATCATAAAACATCAATAAAAGCGATATGATTGTGTCTGCTGAGTGCGTTGAGGGTGGGAATGACGTTCAAACAATTAGAAGCACTTTATTGGGTTGCCCATCTGGGAGGCTTCGCCGCGGCAGCGAGCCGCCTGCACACAACACAGTCAGCGATCTCTAAACGTATTCAAGAGTTAGAACTCGTGTTCAACACGCAACTGTTTGACCGCAAGCAACGAAGTGCGCACCTGACAGAAAAAGGCCAAGAGTTGTTTTTGCTTTCGCGGCAGTTACTCACTCAGCGCGATGCGGCAATCGAACAGTTCAGCCGCCCCGAGGTCGTACAGCGTCGCTTGCGTCTTGGCGTCACCGAATTGACTGCTATGACGTGGTTGCCAAAACTGGTACGCGCTATTCAAGAGCGCTATCCCAAAGTGATTATCGAACCCGATGTCGATTTGAGTCTCGATCTGAGAGATAAGCTGCTCAACGATGAGCTCGACCTTATTGTCATCCCAGATGTCTTTCAAGATGCCCGTTTCATGGCCAAACAACTTCTGCGCGTTGAAAGCCGCTGGATGGGTAGCCCTTTACTTCTGAAGACCCAAAAAATAAGCAATTTGAAAGACTTGGTTAAACATAGACTTCTGGTTCAAGGAGAAAAATCCGGAACCGGCATTTTGTATGATCGGTGGTTTAAGTCGCTTGGTCTTAAGCTCGCGACAACAACCAGTACCAATAACATGATTGCCTTGATCGGCATGACCGTCGCTGGGCTCGGTTACAGCTATTTACCTAGGGATTGTTTGTCTTTGTATGTTGATACTGGTGTCCTGAAAATCATGGACATCAAACCTGTTTTGCCCGCGGTACCTTACGTTGCCTTGACGCGAAGGGATCGGCCTAGCGTATTGCTTGACTCTGTTATTACGCTTGCACAAGAATGCTGTGACTTCTCTAAAATGTTTAGTACGTAGGTACGGATTGTTTTAGGCTTTTTTTTGATGTTGAGGGTGTTAGATTTGTGATAGTTTTTCTAGCGCCAGTTCTCTGAGCTTGACGCGCTGAAATTTTTGTCCGTTGGCACTGGCTGTGGTTGGAAATTAGTCAACAAACCAAAGATGTGCGGGGATTTTGAACGTGGCTATTGTTTGGGCGACACCTTCGAGCGGCAACTCGGTGGGCTGTGCAGAAAAATATGTTTGACGTGCTCGCTTAGCGTTTTTTGCGTATGAATGACAAGCTTGGGGCCCTTGGTCGTGCCCGAGGTTGTGAAAAAAATGACCGGTAGGTCTTCCAGCGCTAATGTTTGAGTGGCGTCTGGATTTTGCTCTAGTTGTGCAAACGCGTGCGCTGCGAGTTGCGTCAGTTTGAAAGAATCAGTCGCCGTACGTTGCAGTAATGCGTCGCCAAAATTTTTGGGTGGATGACTCGAAGAGCTGGCCGCCGATTTTGCGAGCGTTGGCAAAAAGTGTAAAGCCGGGCGGTCTAGAAGAGTCGTGGGTGTGCGGTCATCGGCATCGACCATCATGATCGTTTTGAGATGTGTCAAGTCACTGGCATCCACGCCCTCGACGACTTGCGCAAAATCAATTTTGCGAAAATTCAATTGCAAGATTAAGAACTGAGCCTGTGAGTTTGCCAGGATGTAGTGCACTTCGTGACTGCGGTATTTTGTATTGACCGCCACCAGTGTGGCGCCTAAGCGTGCCAGCGCAAAAAAGATGGCAAGCCATTCAACACGATTGATGAGCCACACCGCAACATGATCGCCTTGGATCAGCATGGTTGCATCGGGTGCTTGAACTGAGTGATGTTGATAGATTGAGTGCAAGGCGCATGATTGCGACATGTTAGTAGCGTTCCGTCTGCGATGTGCAGTGCCGCAGCCAATGGATAGAGTTTTGTCTGCGACGCGCTAGACTGATAATTATCAATAGAGTTCCATCAGGTCGGCATTGTTACTGAAATCTTCGGGCTTACCTTCGCGAATTAATTGACCGGATTTCATGACGATGACGCGATCTGAAATCTTGAGGGCTTCACGAATATTCTGCTCGACGATTAAAATCGACATTTTGCGTTCTTGTTGCAGGGCTCGGATGGGACCAGCTAAATCCTGAAACAACTTTGGCGCCAAGCCAATTGAGGGTTCATCAAGCAGCAGGCAGCGCGGCTGACCCAGCAGGGCACGGCCGAGTGACACCATCTGCTGCTGGCCGCCCGAGAGCGTGCCTGCGCGCTGTGTATAAAACTTTTTGATCATGGGCAGTACATCCATCACCCACTCGAGTCGCGCCGCTTGTTCGCCTGCAGCGATGCCATTGGCCCAAAAGCCCAGTCGCATGATCTCGGCGACCGTTAAGCCAGGGAACACGCCTCGGCCCTCTGGGACGAGAGCAATCCCCGCCGCGTTCATGCCGCGTGGATCGGGCTTGGCGATGGTGCTGCCTTCTAGCGTAATCGTCCCTTCGGCTAACGGCACCAGGCCGAACAAGGCTTTCAATAAAGTCGACTTGCCAGCGCCGTTATGCCCGATCAGGCAGAGCACTTCGTTGTAGCCAAGACTGACATCAAAGTTGTCCAGTACAGGTCTGCCACCGTAACCTACGCGCAGGTTCTTGGCTTCAATAAAATTAGCCGCGGTCATGCGCGCTCTCCGAAGTAGATGGCTGCGAGGTGCGGATCTTTTAGGATGTCTTCTGAACTGCCCTGCGCCAAGAGTTTGCCTTGGTCCAAAAACGCGACACGATCCGAAAGCTTAATGACGATGTCCAGATTGTGCTCAATGATGCAAATCGTGATGCCGCGCTTTGCATAATCGCGCAATAGGGTCACGAAGCGATCAAAAGAGCGTGGGTCTAGACCTGATGCGGGTTCGTCAAGCAACCAGAGCTTGGCCTCGCTTGCCATAATCCGCGCAAGACTTAAAAACTTGCGTTCGGCGTAGGCCAGGTCAACCGCACGTTCGTGACGTTTATCGATAAGCTGTGTTTCTGTCAAAATTTCAGTGACGCGTTGCTCGGCTGTTTTGCGTCCGCCTTGCCAAAGCCAACTGCTGCGCTCTGTGACTGTCATGACGTTTTCTTCGACCGTCATTTGACTGTAAAGCCGTAAATCCTGGAAGGTACGTGCGATACCCAAGCGGGCAACCTGCCAGGGCTGAACGCCCTTAAGTGGCTGACCCAGCCAATGTACCGTGCCACTAGTCGGGATTAAATGCCCCGTAATTAGATTAAACAAGGTAGTTTTGCCCGCACCATTTGGCCCCACCAAGGTGGTAATCACACCGGCTGGCAGATCTAGCGTGACATCATCAATGGCCTGCAAGCCGCCAAAGTTTTTATTTAGATTTCTGATCTGTAGCAAGATTTCTTGCGACGAAGCTGAAGCCGTCATGCTGACTTCTCCTTGCTGCGGCCACCCACCAAACCGCCTGGGCGAAACATCATCAAGAGCACCATCGCTAAACCATAAATGATTTGCTGAATCGAGCCGAGTTCAGTGGGGGGCAAAAATGGCAGATAGGTCAGGGCGGCCGGCAGTGACATGAGTAGCGCCGCGCCGACGACTGGCCCAAACAGCGTACCAGTACCACCGATAATGACCATCGCCATTAACAGAATCGAGGTCTCGAGCATGAAACTTTCGACATTGATAAAACTGATGTAGAAAGCGTAGAGCGATCCTGCTACACCGGCTAAGCCGGCCGCTACGGCGACCGAAAGCGTTTTGATGGCGTTGACATGCTTGCCATAGGTTTGCGCCGCCGACTCACTATCCCGAATCGCCATCAGGCTGCGACCAAAACTTCCACGCACGAGCAGTGCAGTGATGCCCACAACGATGCCTAGCACGACAATCGCAAGCGCTAAAAATGCAGTGTCGTCGTTGAAGGTGTAGCCCCACAGCTTCGGGCGTGGGATACCGATCATGCCACCTAGGCCACCCGTGATGGATTTCCATTCAGAGAAGATCGTGACGCCAATCACTTGTAAGCCAAGTGAGGCGGCCACAAAGTATTCGCCGCGTACCCGTAATGCTGGCAGCGCAAGCGCCATCGACAACACGGCTGAGATGGCAGCCGAAGCGGCCATGCAAAGTAGTAACGAATCAGATGCATGCATCGCGATGTATGCGGTGGCGTAAGCACCCACGCCAAAGAAGATGGCGTGCGCGAGCGAAAAAATACCTGCGTAACCCATGATGAAATTCAAGGTCAGAGCCAAAATCGCATTGATGCAAAACAGTACTGCAATATTTTGAAGATAGGCAATCATGTGATGTTCTCTTTTAGGACACAACCGCGCGACCGTACACACCACCGGGGCGGAACAGGATGAACAAGAACAAAATCACAAAGGTGACAGCTTCGCTCCATTGGGGGTCAATCACAGCAAGGCACAGGTTTTCAGCCATCCCTAAGATCAGGCCCGCCATGGCGGCGCCGCGCAAGCTACCCACCCCACCGACAATCGTGGCTGCGATGCTAATTAACATGACGTGGTTGCCCATGGCAGGGTTTAAGCCAGAGGTCGCTGCGGTCAAGATGGCTGCCGGCACAACTAGAATCGAACCGATTAGAAAGACATATTGCGAAAGTAAGCGGGGTGTTAAGCCATAGACCTCAATGAGCGTTGGATTTTCACCCAAGGCTCTGAGAGCGATACCCATACTGGTCTTGGTCAGCAACCACTGAAGCGCCATAAAAAATACGATCGCACAAACAATGACAACTGCCGCAATCGGCGCAACGTACAGGCCAGGCAGCACCTCAAGACTTTTGCTCAGCGGAGTTGAGACGGTGACGGCACCGCGGTCAAAGATCATGGCAATCAAGTTTTGAACAATGATGGCCATACCAAATGAAGCGACAAAGACTGTAAAGAAAGAACCTTCGTGGCGTTGGATGATTGAATACACGTAGCGATCAAGCAACACACCAAATACGCTGGCCGCGATCGTGGCAGCAAGTGCTGCGACTGGCCAGTTGATGTGCAGCACCGAATAGCACTCGTAAAAAATATAACCGGCGATCGTAAAGGTTGCCCCATGCGCAGCGTGAAAAATGCGAGTCATGCCAAAGATCAGCGAAAACCCGGCGGCAATCAGCGCGTACAGCGCGCCAGTTTGCAGGCCATTGATAAATAGTTGCGCAAACAGCATAGGGCGTTATCCTAAATAAATCTCAAGCAACAACAGACTATTTGCCCGCTGATACGACTTTGGTGGTGCCATCGCCCACAATTTCGTTGATCTGGATGGGGGCTTTGACGGTACCATCCTCTGCAAACGAAACTGTCGCGCCGACAAACTCAAACGATTTCGTGGCTTTACGCTGCGCTAATAAGTTTTCGCCAGTGACAGGTTTGCCCGCTTTTTCGAGTGCTGCAGCCAATTCTGCAAAGGTCAATACTGCGTTGTAGTAGTTCACAACGTATGCGCTGGGCTCTTTGTTGTATTTTGCTTTGTAGTCTGCAACCACGCGTTTTGTTACTGGATCGTCGCGTGTCAGATTGAGTTGCTGTCCAGAAAAATACACGCCTTTGGCTTCAGGTAATGTAGCCACTGAGGGTGTCGAAATCGCCGAGTAGCTGGCGATTGGCTGGCTAATGGCATTATCGCGTAACTGTTTAATGAGTTGCACTTGTTGATTGCCATACGAAGCGATGTAGACCACGTCGGGCTTAGTGTCACGAACGCGTGCGGCGATACCAGAAAACTGTTGGGCAGTTGTGGGGATTGAAAAAGTTCCGACCATTTCACCGCCGGCGGCTTTGATCTCGGTTGAAAGCTCAGTCAAAAGAGATTGTCCAATTGGGTCATCAACATAAATCATTGCGACACGCTTGAAGCCTTTTTCTTTGACTAAAAATGGAGCCATGACCCGAACTTCAAAGTTCGCCAAAGGGATGGTGTTCCAGAAGTATTCGCCTAGCGTTGCCAGATCGGGGCCTACGCCGCCGCCATTCGCGATCACGGTTTTGGTGCGGGCGCCCACTGAAGCGACGGCTTTGGATACGCCCGTAAAAGCAGACAGGGCAAATGGAACTTTTGTAACGTTGATCAATTTGGTTGCAGCGGTGACGCCTTGAGCCGGCAGCGCCTGGCTATCTTCGTAGACGATCGAGAGTTTGCCTGACAGTTTTTTATCGGCGTTGATGTGTTCAATTGCTAGATCAGCGCCCGAGCCAAAAACTTGACCGTATTCGGCGTTGGGGCCGCTCATCGGGAAAATTGCCCCGATCGTGTAGTCTGTTGCGGTGGCCGGTAAAGCCCAGGCAGCCTGCATAAGGGTAAGCCCTAGGATGATTTTTTTCATGATGTTGCTCCTGAGTGTGGTGTCACGAAGGCAGGCAAGATGCTTGGCCGAGGACAGCAGTTTTATTATCGTGCG
>Ga0114958_10000724_pt1 | contig 27780 bp, 17 predicted proteins | sample C_130208_EF_Meta_FD_89577 | JGI IMG/M metagenome (GOLD analysis project Ga0114958, IMG submission 89577) | Freshwater microbial communities from Lake Croche, Canada to study carbon cycling - C_130208_EF_MetaG | ecosystem: Environmental > Aquatic > Freshwater > Lake | place: Lake Croche, Canada... | reverse complement strand
TTTCTAGTGATTGACCCTAGATCAGACATACTATCGGTATTTGGTAAGATTGAACCATTTATTATTAAATTACCATTTTGATACATTAATCCAGTAGAACCTATTACTTTAGATCCATCATAATATAATATTGAATTTGCTGGTCCAGTAAATGAGAATGAACCTGCAGGACCAGTATCACCTTTAGCCCCAGTAGCACCTTTAGCCCCAGTAGCGCCTTTATCTCCCTTAGGTCCAGTTACTCCATTGTCACCTTTAGCCCCAGTAGCTCCTTTATCACCTTTAATACCAGTAGCCCCAGTCGCACCATTATCACCTTTTGCTCCAGTAGCTCCAGTAGCCCCATTAGTAAACATACCAAAATCTGGACTAATTGTAATACTATTACCACTTATTTTATTAGTAATTTTTATACCGCCAAGATTTGCAGAAATATCAGTATTTCCAAGATGTATAGTAGCACCAGCTAAGTATAAACTTCTAAATTTTTTAGTAATTGATCCTAAATCAGACATACTATCGTTATTAGGTAAGATTGAACCATTTATTATTAAATTACCATTTTTATACATTAATCCAGTAGAACCTATTACTTTAGATCCATCATAATATAATATTGAATTAGCTGGTCCAGTAAATGAGAATGAACCCGCAGGACCAGTATCTCCTTTAGGTCCAGTATCCCCTTTAGTTCCAGTATTGCCCTTAGGTCCAGTATCCCCTTTAGTTCCGGTTGGACCAATATCACCTTTAGATCCAGTTGAGCCTGTTGAACCATTTGTACCAGTTGTACCAGTTGTACCTTTAGTAATAATACTAATTATATCTCCATTATTATCTTTAATTGTTAAACTATTTGAACTAGTAACTAGTGATAAATTTCCAAGTTGTATTGTATTACCACTAACATATAATGAGTTAAATCCATTAATATTAGATCCTAAATCTACATTTCCATTAATTGGTATAATTGAACGATCAATTATAAGACTATTACTAATATATTTAAATCCAGTTGATCCAACAACATCAGAGCCGTTATAATATAAAATAGAACCAGTAGGTCCATTAAATGAAAAACTTCCACCAACACCAAATGTTCCTTCATATCTCCAGAAAGTTATAGAAGGTGGAGAATTCACTAATTGATTACCTTTTACAAACGTTAAATATCCTGAATCTGGATCAAAAACCCAAGGATATGTCTGATTATTTGGTAAAATTACATTATTTAAACTATCTTTAACTGTTATGTTATATGTACCGAGAATATCATAATTAAAAGGTATTGCATTTGTTAATAAATTCGTTTGATTATTTGTTTTATTGTAACAATAAGATATACCAGGATTTACTGCATTTAATTTTAAGTCTATATACTTTACGATATAAGGATAAGATGAACTTGGATTACGTGTGCCTCCAGGTATTCCATTTAATGGAACAAATGTTGTATCTTCAGTATAATCTAATGGCGCAACTGATGGTAAATTTTGTTGAAATACTTGTAATTTTGGTATAATCTTAGGTCTTGAACTACCCGGTGCTTCTGAAGAAGGATCTATCAGTGGAAATGCATCAGGAACACCCAAAAATTTTTTATATAATATATCTGTTTTAATTATATCCGAAGCCATTGAATTCGTATATATATATGTTTAAAAAATTTTAGAAGAAATAATTTATTAAAATAAATTATATATATTTTTAAATATAATTTAATCTGTATTCTAAATATAATTTAATAATTAAGCACTTAGAGATGCGCTAATCGAAGTAAATGATATTTGTTTACTCATAGGTAATCCAATTATACAATAATAATTTAAAGATCCAGTGATATTCGTTGAATTAAATGGTTTTGGTAATCCAACTTTAAAACTGTTAGATGTATTAAGTAATTGTCCATAATAAAAGGAAGTTCCAGAAATATAATAATTACTACTACTAACTTGTGACGGAGAAGTATCATTTGCACTAATCCAATTACTTACTAATGTACTACCATCTGTAGATAATGAGCCATTTCCAATTCTATAATACATTAAAATTTTTTCCCCGCCAATAAATGCTAATCCTGATGCATTTATACTAAATCCCGGACTTAAACCACTTACAGTAAATGTAATACTACTATAATTACCAGAGCTTGGTGGCCCAGTTGAAAATTGAAATGCTGCAAATCTATATCCAGAAGATGATATTCCAGAATAGTCTAAACTATTTGTAGAATTTTGTAAATAATAAGTACCACTATAATTTAAGTATGCAGTCGTAGATCCAGTTTTAGTTTGAAATTTATTATCAGCAAATTGTAATTCAGAATTTGTTGTTATATCTACACTGTTATCATATGGTGATGAATTATATGGTACAGATGGTATAGAAGATCCACTTGCATTTGACATTATTCTATTTGTTGGAAGTGTTGAGTTATCTGAAATTACTTTTAGTGTTGGCACATTACTATTTACAGAACTATTTGTTAAATTATATACAGTACAACTTAATAAAATAACATTACTGAAGTTAGTGATTGTATACGGTATTAATGCAGTAATATTAAGTGATCCACTAATTTTATTATTTGCTATATTTGCAAGATTTGTAACATTAGATAAATTTGTTTCTTTTGCCGTTACAGTTCCAGTAGTACTATAATATGATACAATTTGAGTATTATTATAATAATATTGACCAATATTATTAATGTTATTTATAGTTATATTTACTTTTAATGTATTCTGAACAACCCATACTCCAGATATTTGTAATGGTGATGTATCAGTAATATAATTTATAACAAATGAACCAACCGTTGGATTACCAATTAAAGGTTGATCATAGTAAAACGTAAATAAATTTGTTTGTGTTGTTACTCCCTTTCTTGTAATAGTAATAGTTGAAGGATCTTTAGTTGGTGTAAATATAGCAGATGGATCTATACTTAAAACACCGGTAGTTTTTAGATAGTATCCGTCAAATCCAGTTTGACTATATGAATCGACTACAGTGTTAGTTGTATATGTAATCGAATTAGCAATTTCTGGTGTAGGTACTGTAGCAGGAATTGGAAATCCATTGTAACTTACAATTGGCCCAGTTAAATTTACAGCACCTGATATAGTAATACTAATATTTGCTAAATCTAAAGTACCTAATAAGCCTCTATTAGAAGATTCATTAATTGTAAAGGTAATTGGATCTGATGCCCATGTAGTATTCTTTAATATTATAGGTGTTATAGAAAGACCTGCAATATTTTTTCCAGTATATTGAGAAATAGATCCAAAAGTTAATGGTGATAAAGTTGTTATCGCGGGATCTAAATTTGCAGTAAATTCAGTTATATTTGCAGATACATTTCCATATGAGTCACTTACGTTATTTTGCGCAGATGTATATATTAAATATGATGTTTCTGGATATAAAGAAGGTATAGCATTATTGCCAGCTGAAGTAACAGTAGTATTACCAGATTGATCTACTATTCCACCAAATCGCGTAGTATTTGTAACAGTACTATAACCTATTTTATAATTTATAATTGGTGTAATTGCATCTGGATTTGATAGATCTCCATATGTTGGTGCATTGAATGAGACACTAATACTAGAAGTTGTACTACTTGAAAATATTAAATTTAATGGTTCGCTTGGTACACCACTTTGTAGAAATGCATTAAAGATAATATTTGCTAAATTAGTATTAGTATTAAAATTTTGATAATATGTAGTTAGTGTATTAACAGCTGAATTAGACAATGTTGCAATATTTGTATCATTATAAATGAAAGCATTTCTAGATGTAATTACATTACTATTTGCATTATCTTGTGGAAATACAACTGAAGCAACGCTTCCAGATGATACCAGAGTTGTACCTATAGTTGAAGGGGTTTTTTTAATTAAAACTATTCCTGTAATTGGAATAGTTGTTGATGAATAATTATATATATATGGATCGCCACTAGTATTTGATAAAATATTTCCACTTGTTGTAATATTTGCTAAATTGCTTTTATAATAAGAACTAATTGTATTAATTTCAGGTAAATATTTGTTTAAGAATCCAACATTAATCTGAGTTGGATATGTCCATGGTATATATATAGCATTCGATTTACTCACTGGATCACCATATACAATTGGTGGTGGTGCATTAATTAGATTATTCGTAATCCATGTACTGTCGCCTCCACCACCTCCGACACCAAATGCACCCTCGTATCTCCAAAATGATATAGTTGGTGGAGTAAGATTTGTTGGTAAAGATGTTACACCAACAAAAGTTAAATAGCCAGAATCTGGATCAAATATCCATGGATATGTTGAATCATTTGATTGTATATTAAATCCTTCTTTATTTTTTACAACTACTTTATATGATGATGTAATAATATCATAGTTAAATGGAATAGCATTTGATAATAAATTTACAAAATCATTAGTAGTATTATAACGATATGATATACCAGGATTTACTTCATATAGTTTTAGATTTCGATAGTTTACAATATATGGATATGATGTACTTATCCATTTTTCACCAGATCCATTTAATGCAGTAAATGTTGCTTGTGTAACATCAATTGGTGCTACAGCTGGTATTGATTGTTGAAAAACTTGTAAACTTGGAATAATTCTGGGTCTTGCACTTCCAGAAGCTTCAGATGCAGCCGAGATTAATGGAAATGCATCTGGTACGCCTAAAAATTTTTTATATAATAAATCAACTTTTAATTGATCAGTTGCCATTATTAGTCTTATATATATATGTTTAAAAAATATTAAGAATTCTAATTTATTATTTTTTAATAAATTAAAATTTAATTAATTACTTAATTTTGCACTTATAGAAGTAAATGAAAAGTTTTTATTTATTGGAATACCTACATTTAAATATACATATTTTGTTCCACTACTGGTTGTTGAATTAAATGAATTTGGTAATATAACATTAAATGATCCAGCTGCTGTTGTAACTGGATTATTTCCATAAAGATTTAAAGGTAAATAATAATTACTACTATTAACTACAGAGCCACTTCCGTTTGCATCGATCCAAGTAGTTGTAATACTACTTGCTGACAATGATGGCGATGCATTATCTTCAACTTTATACTTCATTAGAAGAGGTGATCCTGCTATAGATGCAAGATTATTGCCATCAATTTCAAGTGATGTTGTTAATCCATTAAATTGAAATGTAATAGTACTATAAGAACTAGATGTTGCAGCAACTTGCCAACAAAATGTTGCATATCTATAACCGGATGTTAAAATAGTTGAATAATTAACAGTATTTTGTGATGTTGAAGAATAATAGTAAGTAGTATAATCCAAATATGCATCTAATCCTATCTTAGATTGAAAACAACCATTTGCAACTTGTAGTTCTGCACTAACACCAGAACCAGTTGAAATATCAATCGTATTATTATATAATGTTCTCGTATATGGAGATGTTAATGCACTAGATGCAATTCTTCCTCCATAACTTAAAGATGGACCTAATGTACCTATTCCTGATATTATTATACTTCCAAATAATGCGGCGGATTTTGGATCAATTAAAACAGGCAATGATACTGCGATTGATGAATTACTAGTATCAACTATATTATATGCAGTGCACGTTAATGAAATATTAGATTTAAAACTATCTGAAACTACTAAAGGTACTGCAACTGGATTAAAAGTAAGTGATCCAGTAATTGTATCATTCGCCATATTTGATCTATTAGTAACATTATTTAAATTTGTTTCTGTTGCAGAAATTGTTCCAACTGTACTTGAAAATGATAAAATCTTAGTATTATTATAAAAATGTTGTCCAATATTATTTACATTATTAATATTTAAGTTTAATGTTGGTGTACCATAAACAACATATACTCCACATATTTGTACATAAGAGCTATTTAAAATAGTATTAATTGAATTTATTACTGTAGATTCAATAGTTGGTGCTAATGGAGGTATATCATAATAAAATTTATATGTTTGTAATGATGATGTTATACCAGTTCTTGTAATAGTAATAGTAGAACTATCTTTTGTAGGAATAAATATATTTGGTGTATCTAATATAATATGTGAAGATGATTGTAAATAATAACCTGTATATCCTGTTGCAGAAAATGAATCAGTTACAGTATTAGTTGTACATGTAATATTATTACTAGTTACTACAGGAGGTATAGAAATTGGAAACCCAGTATAATCAACGGTTGGTCCAGTTAAATTTACATTTCCTGATATACTTATAGATATATTTGCTAAGTTACCAGTACCTAGTAATCCACGGTTAGCTTGTTCATTAATTGGAAAAGTAAATTGATTTGATGTCCATTGTGTATTAGTTAATATTAATGGAGATATTGATGTCCCATTAATATTTTTTGCACTATATGTTGTAAGTGGAAATGTTAGTGGTGATAAACTTGTAATACCTGGGGGTAAAATAACTGTATTCGCGGTTATATTTGCAGATATATTACTATATGAATCATTTACATCATTTTTTGCAGACACATATATTAAATATGCCGTTTCAGGATATAATGAAGTTGTTGGATCAATTGTATTAGATCCTGCAGAAAGTACAATTACATTATTAGTATATTGTATTAAACCACCATATCTTACAGTATTAATAATACTTGCATATGTTATTTTATAGTTTATGATTGGTGTAACTGCATCTGGATTTAAAAGATCTCCATATTGTGGCCGATTAAAAGTAATTGTAATACTTGAATATGTACTATTAGAAAAAGCTAATCCAAGAGGTTCACTTGGTATACCACTTTGTAAAAAAGAACTAAAGATAACATTTGATAGATTATTATGTATATTATAATTTTGATAATATGAAGTTAAAGTATTAATTGCACTACTTGATAATGATGCAATTGTAGTATCGTAATAAATATATGCATTACGTGTTAAAGAATCTTGAGGAAATACAATTAGTGCAACTGATCCAGATGATACGGAAGTTGTGCCGATAGTAATAGTTGGATTCTTAATTAAAATTATTCCAGTAACTGGAATAGTTGTAGACGAATAATTATATATATATTGATCACCACTAATGTTTGATAAAATATTTCCAGATACAGTAACATTTGCTAGACTACTTGTATAATATGAATAAAAAGTATTTATTTCCGGAAGATATTTACTAATAAATCCGGCATTTATCTGTCTTGGATAAGTCCATGGTATATATATACAATTTGATTTACTTAATGGTGTTCCATATACAATAGGTGGCGGAGAATTAATTAAGTTATTATCAATCCAATCATTATTACCACCACCTCCTCCACCATTTTTTTCAACAAGAAATAATCTTTGTTGTATTTTAGTAATTTGTGTATTTAAAGAGTTTAACATATATATATTTTTATAATTTATATTCAAAAAATATTTTAGAAACTAATTATATGCGTTATTCAAATTTTATAAATATAATCAGTTTGACTGAAACAAAAAATATATTGTATGTAATAATATTTGTTCTACTTTTAGTTCTATTTTACAAAGTGTATAATCAGAGTATTGAGAACTTTTGGGTCTATGGTACAGGCACTAGATTATGTAATAATAGAGGTTGTGAAGTTGCTCGTACTGCTAAAGGTATTGGTTATACACCAACTACTACAGGTGAAATTGTAGCCCGCAATTCTATTTAATTTTAATTAATCTATTCTAGTCTAAGTTTTCTTTTACAATATTTGCATATTGTAAAAATAAACTATCTAAATGAAGTTAAAAACTAATGTTAATACTCTATAAGGATTATTTTAGTTTTGGCACTAGAGTAAAATACACCTATAAAAATTGAAATTTTAACATTTTGAAAACATATCTTAGAAAAAAGTGATACTAAATGTCCAGTTTCTATGTTTTCGACCCTGGTCGAATCGATATTTAGCTAGTTACCTTATGACTCATACAGCGATAATCTAATGATAAATCGAGTCATGCAACCCTCACATGTATATATAATATAAATTATATCTTAATCAGATTATATGGCTTCTACAGCAATATATCAATTATAATCAATTGGACATTTAAAGAGTCATGATATAATCTAATATAAAGATATAGTATATATAATATACTAGGATGTAGTAAATATGTCCATACAGCAATAATTTTTCTAAAAAACTAATGTTTGAATGTAGTGATATGTTCGCATATCACGAAAGCCTACCTAATACTCTTGCAGCGATCTTTTGAAAGATAAAGGAGTGTTGAGGCGAGGCCGTGTAGCTCAGTGGATAGAGCGCCCGCCTTCTAAGCGGGAGGTCGCGGGTTCAATTCCCGCCATGGTTATTTTTATACCCTAACAGCAATCTAAAATTTTTTTCCTTATAAAAAAACTTTTAATGGGTGTAGTGCACTTAGGTGCGAACGGGGATGTCCGAGTGGTTAAGGAGACGGGCTTAAGATCCGTTGCGAAAGCGCGTGGGTTCGATCCCCACTCCCCGTATAAAGGTTGTTAAATCCTCAAAATTAACTAGCATCTTAGGGTGCGAACGGGGATGTCCGAGTGGTTAAGGAGACGGGCTTAAGATCCGTTGCGAAAGCGCGTGGGTTCGATCCCCACTCCCCGTATTAAAGCACAGCAATGTGCGAGATATCATAATAGATGTCAAAAAATTAATTTATTTTTAAATATATTAATTTTTTCTTACTTTATTAACTTTTTACTTATCTTACATAGGGATTTAACTATAATATATATAAGTGACATTCATTACATGGAAAATTTAAATTTTAATAGCCTTATACATATAGAAGAAAATCTATATTGTTTAAATGATATAGTTGAAAAACTAATATGTTCGAAAAACATAAAAGAATATATGAAAAAGATAACTTGTAAGAGATGGATAAATGGAAACTTTTATATTCATCGTGATGATATGGTGCAAATATTATTAAAATCCAAGTCTCCATATAGTGCACAATATCTAGAATATTTAAATAATACATCAATTAAAGATAATAAAAAACATGTACCAATAAATAAAGAATTAAAAGATGAGATTGATCTCATTAATCTTATACATATTGAAAATGATTTGTATTGTTTAAATGATATTGCTGAAAAACTAATATATAAAAAAGATATTAAATCATATATGGATAGAATTATTAATAAGAAATTAATTCATGGTAATTACTATGTCACTAAAAGTGATATGAAACAATTATTTATAGAATCTAAGTATAAATCTAGTATTGGACAAGAATATATAAATCTTATAGATGATACTGATATCGTATCTTCAAAAGATTTACAAATAGAAAATAAAGAATTTATTGATTATGAAACAAATGAAATTATTTACGATAATAATAGGATATTATTTTTTGAGTATAACAAAGATATATATTTTAGAGCAAAAGATGTATGTGATTTATTAAAATATATTGATTATAAGAAAGCTATTAATACTTATATTGATAAAGACAATTTATTTTATTTTGATCGTGTACTAATTAAAAATGTATTAATACACTTAAATAAAGATATTGATTCGGATACAATTTTTTTAAATGATTTTGGATTACATTCATTAATTATATCAAGTAATTTATCAGAAGAGGAAATTAAAAGAATTAAACATTGGTTTACTAGTGATATTCTTGTGTCTATACATAAAACTAATTCTTATAATAAAATATATGATGATGTTAAATTAAAGACTCTTGAAGATATTCCATGTGTTTATTTAATACATGTTAAAGATTCATTATATAAATTTGGACAAACAAAACATATGTTAGATAGAATGAATGATCATAGAAAGAATTTAGCATATAATCATATTAGAAAGATATATGAATTACCTAATTTAGATTTAGCACTTAATATAGAAAAGAAAATTAAAAAATATACTCAGAGATCAAAAATTAGAAGATTTATAAATAAAGGAAATGAATTTTTTGAAATAAATAAAGATTATCCAATTGAAAGAATACTTACGGAGATAGATTTAATAGTAGAAGACGAAATTTTGATATATAACGAATATGATAAACTAATTAATTTAGAAAAAGAGAAGATTGAATTAGAAAGAGAAAAAGTTAATTTAGAAAAAGAAAAAAATAGACGCATTGAATTAGAAATAAGAAAACAAGAATTAGATTTAGAAATTTTAAGATTCAAAGAAAATAAACCACATCAACCTATACAACCAACTCAATTAGAGATAAATATTACAGTTAAAAAAGATAAATCTGCAAGACATAAAACAAGAAAATGTATTGGTTGTAATATAATGATTTATAATCAATCAACAAGATGCATTGATTGTTTATCAAGATTTAGACTAGAATGTGCTATTAGGCAAAATAATCGTCCAACATTAGAACAATTAGAGGAAGAACTAAAAACCAATACATACATTGATGTTGGAAAAAAATATAACGTAAGTGATAATACAATTAGAAATTGGATCAAACAATATAAGAAGAAATAATATAAGAGTTTATATATTATATATAATACTAAAGTCAAGTATGTCCTCTTTTAGAGGCATATGATGCTAATAAAAATTGATTTTTAAACATTTTGCACACTATTTTTATAAATAGTAGAGCACTGGAGTGTGCGATCCGATATTGTCTAAAGGTAGTATATCGCCCTTTCACGGCGGAGGTCCGGGTTCGATTCCCGGTATCGGAACAAAGTTGATAAATCTTTAAAATTATTAGTGCACGGCAGTGTGCGATCCGATATAGTACAGTGGTAGTATTTTGCTTTTTCGCAGCGACGGCCCGGGTTCGATTCCCGGTATCGGAATAAAGTTGATAAATCTTTAAAATTATCATGCCCTAACAGCAATATAAAAATTTTTTGTTATAAAAAAAACTTTTAATGGGTAACGACAGCAATGTTTACAGGCGGACAGGTTGATAATCCTATGAAAAAATTATCTAGCCACCAAGTCAAGTGTGCGAGGTTCTGTAGCTCAGTTGGTTAGAGCATTCGGCTGTTAACCGGAAGGTCATGGGTTCGACTCCCATCAGAACCTATAAGTTGATGAACTTTAAAATCATCTAGCGTAGCAATACGCGAGGTCTCGTATTTCAGTTGGTAGAATGTCGCTCTTATAAGGCGAAGGTCGCGGGTTCGAGCCCCGCCGGGACCATATGGTTGATAAACCTTAAAATTATCTAAGCATAGAAATGTGCGAACACGTGTGTCCGAGTGGTTAAGGAGTTGGTTTTAAGCACCAATGCGAAAGCGCATGGGTTCGAATCCCATCATGTGTATATGGTTGATAAACCACAAAATTATCTTGTACAGCAATGTGCGAATTTCATTTATGAGATAACAAAAATAAACAAAACAAATTCAATTTATTTTTTATTTCATATTGTTATTCAAGATAATTATACACATAAGAATCAAATATTAGCACATTCGTAAGAAAGTGCGGGGAAATATATTTCAGTGGTAGAATGTTGCTCTGATAAGGCAAAGGTCGTAGGTTCGATCCCTACTATTTCCAATTGGTTGATAATCCAATTAAAATTATTATGCATATCTTTATGCGACTCCTGGTAGTTCAATGGTAGAACATGGGACTGTAAATCCCGTGACGCCAGTTCGATTCTGGCTCAGGAGAAAGCACATTCTTGTGCGAGGTTCTATAGTATATCGGTTAGTACACAAGGCTTTGATCTTTAAGGTCCCTTGTAGGCCCAGTTCGACTCTGGGTAGAACCATTTCTTTATAAAAATATGATAAAATAAATCAAAATACAAATTATATTGCACATTTTATGTGCGTGATGCTATAGCTCAGTGGTAGAGCGCAACCTTTACACGGTTGAGGTCGAGGGTTCGAAACCCCCTAGCATTATTAGTTATAAAACTATAAAAAATAAATTTTAATTTATTTTTTATTTTCCGATGAAATGCTTTATTGGTGTCTTATCATAATCAATTCTTAAATCACATGTAGTTATTGTATGTCCATAACAGAAACAATAACTACATCTAAGTTTTCCATTACAACTCCAATGTAAGATATAAGATTTTTGTGTCCAAAATTTTCCTTTACATTCTTGACATGTAATAATTTTAAATAAAATATTATTTACCATTAGTACTTCTTGCTTGTCTTTTTTTCTTTCTTGTGTATCTTTTGGTATTCCTATTTTTAAATTTTCTGTTTTAGGTATTTCTAGTTTAGCAATATCTGTTCCTATTTTATTAATATCTATTTCTAATTTATCAATATCTTTTTCTAGTTTATCAATATATGTTTTATTTTCATCCATATATAATTAATAATAATTACTTTATATTTAATATATTCCTTTATTAAAAATATATTAAATTAAAAATTGTTTTCTCATAATTATTATATTCGCCCTAATTTTTAATTTATTATTTTTATTCAAAAATAATAAATTAAAAATTGATTCTTTCTTTATTTAATTAAAGTATAGATTATAACATAAATGTTCTATGCAGTTAGAAGCGGACATAAAAAAGGATTATTAACTACCAAATTAGCTCTTGAAAATTCAATTAAAGATTTTCCTAATCCCGAATATAGAGAGTTTATTAATATGGGGGATGCTCTTGCATATTTATCTGGAAAAGATACTAAACAAAAAGACGTAATATTAGTAGATCATAAACAACCAACAGATAAAAAAACAAAAAAGAAAGATGATTTTAATCCAAAGGATAAATTTTATGCTGTAAGAGTTGGTAGACAACCTGGTATATATAAGAGTTGGAATGAATGTTTAGCACAAATTAAGCATTTTCCAAATCAACAATTTAAAAAATTCGAAACACGTAAAGAAGCTGAAGATTTTGTTCAAAACGATACTATAACTGTTGATTATGAAAATATATATGATGAGAATGTTTTAAATGTGTATACCGATGGTTCATCATTTCACAATGGTAAACCAGATTGTAAAGCATCATATGGTGTATATTTTGGTCCAGAAGATACACGGAATGAAAGTGGATTAGTAACTGAAAATCCGTCAAATAATAGTGGAGAATTAATGGGTTTATTAAGAGCAATTGAATTAATAAATGAAGATGAAGAAACGGTTGTTCATACAGATTCCATGTATGGATTAAAATGTGTATATGAATATGGGATTAAAATGAAACAAAAAGGATATCCTAAAGATGTACCAAATATAAATATTATAAAAAAAATAAGAGAACAATTAGAAGTTAAAACAAATATAAAATTCCATCATTTAAATAGTCATACAAATAATACTGATAAACATGCATTAAATAATGCAATTGTTGATAAAATGGCTGGTGATGTTTTGTTGGAATTTCGAGGAACTTAAAAATTGATAAAAATAATTATTACTTATCTTTTTTAAAAGAATTATATAAACATAGTACTATTCAAGGATTACTTATGATTGATAATAAACTAATTGAATCAAAAAAAAATATGGATTTAGTAATAAAACAACTACAATATCGATCAACTAATCATATATTAAAGTTTTACAAATATGAACTTATTGAAAATGATTTATGTATAACTTACTTTGAATCAGATACACAAGGTAGATATATTTTATTTAAGGATATTTTATCTAAAGAAGGCATTGAACGATATTCAAAGTTATATCGATTTGGTAAAAAAGATTATTTAAATTATACAACTTATATAGAATATTATGATCAATTTTGTTGTGATATATGTGATACTGATATATTAACTGGGCAACGTTTTAAATGTATTAAATGTTTTGAAATAGATATATGTCGTGATTGTTATTATTCGAATAACACAAAATTATGTCCAACTTGTAAATCTGATAAATTGTTTAAATATGCAAAAGATCATATTTATCCAAGAGCGTCCAAGGTTATTATATAAATACTAATATCCCTCGAAAAATTGATTAATATAAATATTAAGTCTATTATTTTATACAATTATTAATTCATATATATATAATGAATACAATTCAAGAATCCTTATCTTTTGATGATGTGCTTATTGAACCGCGTTATTCGGAGATTGAGTCTCGTAAAAATATCAAGCTTTATTCTAGACTAACGAAAAATATATCACTTCATTTACCTTTAATCTCATCACCAATGGATACAATTACCGAAGCTAATATGGCAATTAGTATGGCAACTAATGGAGGATTAGGTATCATTCATAGATATAATACAATTGAACAACAAGTAGATATGATTAAAAAAGTAAAAAGATATCTATCATTTATTATTGAAAATCCCTATACAATTTACTGTAATGAGACAGTTGATGTTTTACTATTGAGAATTAAGAGAGATCATGTAAATAGTTATATTGTAATAAATCAACAAGGACAATTTACTGGTCTTGTAACTAAACGTGATCTATCAGCTCATTTAATTTCTGGTAATCCAAATAGTACGACCATTAGTAATATTATGAATCGTGATATTATCACAGTTGAATCTGATATTACTCGTGAAGAAGCAGTTAAAATCATGAATCAACACAAAATTGAAAAACTTCCAGTTATAGAAAATGGTGAAATTAAAGGTTTAATCATTTATAAGAATCTATTAGAGTATCAAAAAAATAAAGATAAATATTCACTTGATTCTAATGGAAATCTACTTGTTGGTGCTGCAGTTGGTATTGTAGATGATTATATTGATAGAGCAAAAGCCCTAATCGATGCTGGTTGTAATATACTTTGTGTTGATGTTGCAAATGGTTTTAATAAAAAAGTTGGTACAGTTATTCAAGAATTAAAATCATTAGATCCATCTGTTGATATTATGGCTGGAAATGTATGCAATCCAGATGGATTTGAATTTTTAGCAAAATCTGGAGCTGATTGTATTCGTATTGGAATTGGTAATGGTTCTATTTGTTCAACTCGTCTAGTAACTGGAGTTGGATCTGGTCAATTTAGTTCACTAATGAAATGTCGTGATATGGCTCACAAGTATAATGTTGGTATGATCTCGGATGGTGGTCACTTAGGTAAGGATGGAAACATTAGTAAGGCATTTATTGTTGGATCAGATGCAATGATGCTTGGTAAAACACTCGCTGCAACTGATGAAACACCAGGTAATATTATATTTCGTAATAATCGTAGAGTAAAATGTTATCGTGGTATGGCATCTGCAATGGCAATGATTTCAAAAGCAGAGATGACAAATAAGGAATATAATGGAGCACAAAATCCTGAAGGTGCTGATATTGAGATTGAAATTAAAGGTCCATCATCTTCTATTTTACAAAGAATTGAATCAAGTATTAAAAGTACAATGAGTTATGTAGGATGTGAAAATACAGAACAATTACGAAATGCTGAAAAAGATATTGTTTTTAATAGACAATCTATTGGAGTTATGAGTGAAACATCAATTCGTGGTAAAATGATGTAATTATAATATTTTTAATTTATAAAATTATTAATTTATAATATTAATAAATTTAAAAAATTTTTACGGTGTAGTAAATGGCATACCAGATGTTTTCCTCATAGAATCAATTGATAAATCATTTATTGTTCCTTTACTTATTCTATAATGATCTCCTGGTAGATCTAAACTAAATAATTTATTTTGGGTCGGCATCTTTTCAGTATCATTATTACTACTATATTCTCCTAAACATGGATGTTGTTGAACCCAATCAGTTACATGTGATGTTGAACCACCAGGTTCGTCTATTATTTTATAACTACCCATATATCCAGAAGAACCATTTTCACTATATACCATACCTCTAAATATTGCATTGCTATTTATTAAATCAATTTCATATATTACACCTCTTGCGACAGCTCCAGTAAATGACTGATCGTCAAATGCAGATATAATTTCGTTTCCTGGCGTTAATGGTGTAATATTCGTATGCCATCTTGCATCGTGTTGAGCATTTGTACCATTATAGGAATATGGAAAAGTTGGTTCATTTATAGGAGTTAAAATTTTAACATTAGTACTATCAATAAGAGTACTAATAAATTGACCTGATGTATTTATAACCCATCTAATATTACCGGTATTATAATCAATTGATATTATGGCTGAACAATTTCTTAAACTACATACTATATGTCCAGTAATTGGATGAGCATCTGCTGAATTAATATGATAAAACTCAGTATTTGATTCATTTAAGTAATCTGATCCAAACCAGTCCCATACTAATGTATTTGTAGGTGATAATTCTTGTAAATAAAATGAACTTGTATAACTAGTTAATAACATATTTCCTTTACGATGTAAAGGAGCCTTTAATATGCATGCTTCGTGTACATCCCAAGTAGGATTTCCTTCTCGACTATCAGGTAATATAAAAAAATTAGTCTCATCTAAAGTATCTACATTAATTAATGTTCTACAACGATTAGTATCAAAAATATCTGTTACGACTGTGTTATAATTATCTCCTAAAAATAATGAACATACTTGTGGAATCCCTAAGTTTCCATCAGATGTACTTCTCTTATACCAAATTGGAACTCCATTTGAATCATATATCATGTAATAGTTTGAACTAAGAAATGTATTTGCAGTTAGATAATATCCAGGAATATAATTTGTATATTTAATTGTTGTTCCAAGATAGATATCAGATGGTAATACCTTTATATGATAAATATTATTATTGCTATCAATTATTGTTATAGTTTGATTTGGATATATATTATTTGTAATATTGATATTATTAATTGTTATATCATATGTAATTTGATTAGTTGTATCATTTGAATTAATACAATAATCATATATTGATGGATCAAAACTTGGATATATTGCAGATCCACTATTACTTACACTACAATTTAAGGATACTATAACAGAACTAAAATTAATTTTAGTAGTTGGTATTGGATTCCATAATTGATTTAATTTATTATTATTATCAATATAATATACATACTCTTCATTACTTATATTTGTAACATCAAATATATTATTTAATGTTGCTGTACTATATGTATTATAATTTATAGATACAGCTTCTTGAACTAATCTATTTAATATTTGACCATTATAGTTATATGATTTATTAACTAATAAATAAGCAAATTTTAATTTATATATTTTTTTATCAAACTTGGTATAATAAATATATAAATTGCTTTCTATTACAACTATTCTATAATTTACTGCAACAGTAATTCTTGCTTTTATTATAATTGTCTTTGTACTATTAATAATAGTTGTTGAATATATATTATTATCATTTATATTGTGTACAAACAATGATAATATATTATTATAGATTACTAACTTTGGTATAGAATATATATTACTGTTATCTACTAATGTTGCAATGTTTGTAATTATTAGATTATTACCTCCCAAGTTCATATTAGTTGCATTTCTAGTATAATCACTTATACTAAAACTAACTATTTTAGTTTTATTAGCTGATGTATATGCTAAGTATACAATTTGATTTGTACTATCAATACATAAATCGTAATCACGTCCATCATAATCATTGTCAACAATATTTGTAAATATATTTATACTATTTAGAGTAGTAACTTGATAAATTGAATTATTAATAGATACTATAAAAATACATATATTATTTCCAATTGCCTTTTTAATTTTTAAATTTGTAGAATTATTTGCTAGTTCTAATTGTGAAGTAGTAATTATGTTAGAATAACAATTAAAATTAAATTGATTATCAATTAAATATATTATATAACTATTACTATTATTAAATGATGTTATACATTCCATTGCAATAACTGGATTATTAGTTGTTATAAGATCTTGAAAATCCATTACCGGATCTCTACCATATCCATATCTAATTACCCTGCGTGCAATATCATAATACATAATACTTAGTTGATTAGTATTAAACACGTTTATACTAATAAAGTTATCAAAGTTTGCTGTTATACGTCCTGCTTCACCAAATTTACCATCTTGTATAATATGATAATATACTCTATCATTTGTAATAGTATATGAACTTGTAGTTTCATAAGTCGGATAAGACTCATTATAATCAATACCAACTTGATCTGATGAAATGGCATAGTTATATATACGTACTTCACCAATTTCACCAATCATATAATTATTTTCACCCCACTGTTTACCAATATAATAAGGTAAACCATTATCAGTTGAAGTACCACCTGGTGTAATACTACCCAAGAGTATAGAATTTATATATGTAATTATATTTGTACCGTCCCATGTGACTTGAATATTTGTCCATGTATTTAATATAAAACTATATGAACTACCATTAGACCAATTACTACCATTATAAAATCCAACTAAAGTGTTTCCATTACCTACATATCCTCCATTGGTTCTCCAAGATATATTCATGCATCCATTCTCTAGATTTTGTGTAATAATACAAGACTCGCTATTATTATTTGATGTACCACCAGTATTTTTATACCATACATTTACTGTCCATGCATTACCTACAGCAACATTCGGAAATCTCCAACTAGTTGATCCATTTAGAATAATACCATTTCCATTCGTATTTTTAGCAATTACACCATTCTCTAAAGTTGCATTTCGTCCATAACCAGATTGATCCAACCAATCACCTGTTTCATTATAATCTATTGCTTTTAATAAAATAACCACCCCTTGAACAGTAACAATAGTAGGTTCAGATGCTGTTGAATTTGTAATATTTATTGCTGTTATAACAATTGTATATGTTCCTGCTAATAAACCTGTAAATACTGCAGATTGAGAAGAAACTCCGTTATCAGTTGATGGTATTGTGTTAGAACCATTAAGTGTATAAGTATATGAAGCTGCATTTGTTCCTCCAGACCAGGTTATTGTAAATCCATTAGATGTAATTATTAAAGAAATATTTGTAATTGATGTTGGAGGTGGAATTGGTAAAATAAAAGTTGAAACAGAAGCTTCATAATCAGTAGTTACTTGAGTTTGTGAAATCGCATAATTATAAATCCTAACTTCACCTATTTCACCTGTCATATATACAGCACTATCCCAACGACGCCCAATTCTATAAGGAGATTGATTGTCAATACTAGTACCACCTGATAGATTCAGACTTCCTATTAGAGATCCATTTATGTATGTATTTAGATTTGTACCATCCCATGTTCCCTGAATATTAATCCATACTCCAGTAGTTATATAAGAGATTATATCATTTCCTTGATAATAATTGGATCCCATTGGTGGAGAATTACCTGTACTACCAGATCCAATAAAGCCAACAACCATTTCATTAGAATCATTATTTAAATTTGATATACTTAAATTAACAGTTCCTGTATATTTTTGTGTTATAATACAACAAGAATCTTGAATAGAACCAGTATTTTTATACCATACATTTACAGACCAAGAATTTTCTACTGCTAGATTAGGAAAGGTCCAACATGTTGAACCATCTAAAATAATACCATTACTACTAATATTTTTAGAAATAATACCATCTTCTAAAGTTGCATTATTACCATTTCCTGATTCATCTAACCAATCTCCAGATCCTGAATAATTAATTGCTTTTAATAAAATTACTAATTTATTAGTCGGAGGATTATTTAAGAAAGGATGTCCTGAAGGTAAATTAGTTTGTAATCCCCATTTCCATGCTAAATAACCTTCAATTAGTTGTCTTTGATTTGTAGTATGATTTGTATTATATATTAATATTTCTGAAATTATACCTGTCATAGGAGGTCCATCGATTGTTTTGCCCAAGAAATTACCAGTATTTGGTTGATAACGTGTACCTGGTGTATCAGAACCTGAAGATGAACCAAATAGAAAAGTTGTACGATTGTGTCCTGATTCATACATAGAATCAAACAAAAAAGGTACACCTACTACTACGGTTGTATTTGTATGTAAATCGTTATAATACCAGTAACTATTGATGCTACCCGATGCTTGAACTCTTATACACAAACATTCGTTATTAGAATTTGATCCTCCTCCGATATAACCACTATACGCATCAAAACTATCGAATTTTACTACTGCATATATAGAATAAGAGGAATTACCATAAGGAATACAACCATCAGGTAATTCAAAATATGATAAACCATCAAAGACCACTCCTGTACTTGAAAAAGTCGGAGATCCTGTAACTGTTGTTGTATTATTATTAGATCCTGATTTATCATTCCACTGTGTTATATTAGATCCACTCATTGTTATAGTTGATTGATCATTTGAATCAAACCAAAGTTGACAGCCAGGTATTTGAGTTGGTTGCCAGATAAATGTAGGAACAGAAGATTTATAATCATTAGTTACTTGAAATTGAGTTAAAGCATAATCATAAATACGAACTTCTCCAATTTCACCAACTACATAATCAGGACCATCCCAGCGACGGCCTATCCTCCATGGGAGACCACTATCTGGTGTAGTAGAAGACAGAGCAACTGTTCCTATAAGAGCACCATTTATGTATGTCTTAATATTTACTCCATCCCAGGTTGCCTGTATATTTAACCAATTATTTAGATTGTCTGTTATTGTACCCGAAAATTCAGTTCCGGTATACCACCCAACATTATAAAATCCTACACTAAACCCACCAACATTCTCAGGAGAGTATCCTATATTAAGATTAATGTTACTGCCCTGGTATTGTTGTGTTACAATTGCTCCAGCGATACCAACTCTTGCCCCAGTATTCTTATACCAAACATTAACTGTCCATGCATTTCCTAATGCTATATTTGGGAATGTCCAATTAGTTGAACCATCAAGGACTATTCCATTTCCTACAGTATTTTTTGCAATTACACCATTTTCTAAAGTTGCATTTCTGCCGTTTCCAGATTCATCTAACCATTGACCAGAACCACTATAATTAATTGCTTTTAGTAAAATATTTGGAGTACTCATTTCTTATAATATATATATCAATAAAAAAAATTGATAATTATATCTATTTTGAAAATAGAATTACCTATATACATACAATGATTAGTCTAGTAATACATGGACATACAGGACGATTAGCTAAAAGAGTAATAGAAAATTTAAAAAATAATGAAATTATAAAATATGTTGGATTTATTGATAGATTATATGATTTTACAATTTTAGATGTAAATACAAATATTGTTATACTTGATATTACATCTGATAAAGGTTGTAGAAATCTATTGAATAAACTATTAGAAAAAGATGAATATCATCCATTAATAATTGGAAGTACTGGTAATTTACCAGAAAAATTAATAGAATCATATGCACATTACGTAAGAGTATATGAAATATCTAATTTCTCACATGGTATGAAATCTATACTTAGTATATTACCATCAATTAAAATTCCAAATGGGCGTTATGAAATATCAGAAACGCATCATATACATAAAAAAGATATGCCAAGTGGCACAGCGAAAAGTATTGCAAAACAAATTGATTCTAATTATAATATAAATGATATAAAATCAATCCGCGAAGATTCAGTTTATGGTATACACGAAACAATAATTGAGAATGACTATGAAAAAATAGTTATAAGACACGAAGTTAAAGATCCAAATATATTTGCAATTGGTTGTATTCAATATATAAATAAAATAAATTCGGATAGATGTATTTCTGGATATTTAAAGATATAAAAATTGAAACTAATATATATTAAAATTAATTTATAAATATTTATAAATTAAAATGAAACACAATTATAATAGACCATATACAAATCAACTAGATGCTGCGGATGTATATTATAATAAACGTTATAGTAGACGTAATAAACAAAGTTTTGATCGTAGTCCATCTTTTTTGAGTCCAGAACCTCAGTCATCATTTCAGACTTCACCAAAATCCCAATCAACTGGATTCTTTGGTACATCATTTAAGGGTAGTGTATCAGAATCACCAAAACTTCAATTTACCGGTACATTTGGTGGATTTGGTTCAGCATTTAAAAACACTACATCTGATCAAACTAAAGTTGAACAACCTAGTTCATTTGTCGAACTAAAAGAAGCCGTATCACCTATACAATCACTTGGAGTTAAAAATGAATTTGGATTTCTACCAAATCAAGTAAATGTATTTCAGACACGAGAGCAGTTTTTACAAGAGGAAAATAGAAAGTTACAGGAAGAACTTATTACAATTAAGAAATCATTTCTAAAAGAAAAAGAAAGATTTGTTGATAGAATTGATCAAAAGAATAATATAATCTATGATCTTAAGGAAAAGCTTCATGACAAGATTAATGAAATTAATATCTATAAACCTTATGAGAATAGAAATTGAGAAATAAAATTGATTTATAAATATGTTCATAGTATGATTAAATTAATTATATAAATATGTATGTATCATTTAATGATATTAAAATCGGAGATATTATTCAAGTCACTGTTGGGACTTATTCTCAAAAATATCTAATGGTAGAAGGGTATGAAGATTATAATTGTTCTAAAGAAGGTACAGTTGTCTATAAAGGAACAACTTTATTTAACACTATTATTATTACAGAAGATGGTGATGAAATAATTGCAGCAGCAGATCCAGGAAGTTCTGGATTTGTATCAATTTTACTTGTTAAGAAAGACTAACCTATTAATGACAAAAAATTGATAATTAAATAGTTAGTTTATTAATTTATATTAAAATATAAATTAATAAATGCGTCTAGGAATCGTAGGAATTACTGGACTAGTTGGTGAGAAGATAATTGAAAGTCTTAAGTTACTTAAGGTTTTAGATAAATGTAGTACTCTTAGACTTTTTGCGAGCGAAGCATCTAAAGGGCGTGTATATAAGATTCAAAATAATGATTATGTGTGTGAACAATTTTATAGTTCTGATATGAAAAATTTAGATTATGTTATTCTTGCAGTTGAAAATGATATTGCACGAACCATTATTGAAGCAAAGAAATTAGAGAAACATAATTGTATTATAATTGATAATTCATCAGAATATCGTTTAGATGATGATGTACCTCTTGTAATTCCTGAAATTAATATAAATCAAATTATGGATACAAAACTTAATAAATGCAAACAAATTATTGCAAATCCAAATTGTTCAACTACTATGTTAGCAATGTTACTTGCACCATTAATGAAAATTACATCAATTGAAAAAGTAAATGTATCAACATATCAAGCAGCATCTGGTGCTGGTAAGAAAGGATTAGATGAACTATTAGAACAAACTAAAGAATATGTAAACTCTAAACCATTAACAACAACTTTTTGGAAGAAACAATATATATTCAATGTGTTTTCACACAATAGTAAAATTGGTGAAAACTTCTATAATCAAGAAGAAATGAAAATGGTTAATGAAACAAGAAAGATCCTATCCACACCAAATTTAATTATCAACCCTACATGTATTAGAGTACCTACATTAACAAGTCATTGTCTTTCAGTTAATGTAACATTTAATAGAGATGTAGATATGAATGAAGTATATCAACAACTACAAAAGTTTCCTGGAATTGTTATTGAAGAAAATTATAAATTGAATATATTTCCCGAACCAATTAAAACTAGTAATAAGACAGATATTAGTATCGGTCGTATTCGACCCGAATTAGATGTAAATGGTATGTTTAATAATAGATGTTGGAACTTTTTTATAAGTGGTGATCAATTACTAAAAGGTGCAGCATATAATTCAGTACAAATATTAAAACTTATGAGTGATCTTGATTAGTTCCATTCCATGATTCTACAATGACCCCATTATTAACTACAAGATGATTGTTTGATGAATCATTTAATTGAATATGATATAGTTCAAACATATCTTCAGATCCACACAATTCTTCCTTATTTGCACGTTCTAATGTTCCATATCCTGCGTATTTTAAACCACTTCTCCTTAATATTCTATGCCAATGTGATATATAAAGTGGTTGTTCACCATCTACTTTATACATTCTTTGATCTATAAAAGGATCTTCTGACCATTGTACATAATTATGATAAATTTTAGTAATTTTTTCAGATGTTCCTTTATGCGTTGTAATTTCTTGACCTTCTTTTAAATCTTCTATTTTTATGAAACCATATGGTGTTAATACAACAGTTCCTTTTAATAAACAGGGAATTTGTGTTGGAATTGTTGTTGGAATTGTTGTTGGAATTGTTGTTGGAATTGTTGGTTCATTTATAGTTATATAATCTATTATGCTATTATTAGTAGTATCCATTAAATATAATTCATTATTGCTAACACTTGTTAATTGTACATTATTAATTATAATATTTCCTGAATTATTACTATTAGTTTCACCAAGTAATATATTATTTAAATTTTTTAATTTATAGGTATTTGTTATTTTAACTGGCGGATATACATATGTAAATGTAAAATTATTATTTATTTGTGGTACATTCGGAGAGTATACAATCGGTAACTCTACAGAATTTATTGCCCATTGATAAATATTACTTAATTTATCACGACCGATTATTCCATTGGATGAATAGTATGGAGCAAAAATTGTAATACCTGATTTTACTGATAGATTTGACCAACTATTCAACATTTTATTAAAATTATATGGAGATAGATATGTTCCTGTAAATATATTATAAGTTCCATTACCCATTGTAGTAACATTGCTTATGTTCCATTTACTTAAATCTTGATTAAAATTATTACAATATTGAAACATTCTATACATATCATTAACATTACTAACATTCCAATTACTTATATCACTATTAAATGCAATAATATTTGATTGTATATCGTACATGTTAAACATATCTGACATATTTAAAACATTACTAACATTCCAATTACTTATATTACTATTAAAAAACTCGTTACTAGCAAACATAGATTCCATATTAATTACATTACTAGTATTCCACTGATTTAAGTCTTGGTTAAATTTAGATTTATAAAACATATCTTTCATATTAATTACATTACCAGTATTCCAAGTATTTATATTATTATTGAAACCTTTTGATTCTGCAAACATAGAACCCATATCAGTAACTTTACTAGTGTTCCATCCACTTATATTTCTATTAAAAGTATTTGTACTACTAAATAAACTATTCATATTAGTAACATTACTAGTATTCCAATTACTAATATTACCATCAAATAAAAGTGCTACAGAAAACAAAGAACTCATATTAGTTACATTACTAGTATTCCAACTATTTAAATCTTGATTAAAAATTGAACAGTATTTAAATAAACTATCCATATTAGTGATATTACTAACATTCCAACTACTAATATTTGAATCATTTAATTTTGAACAATTAAAGAACATACTACTTATATCATTTACAGTATTTGGAATGTTAGTTGCTACCGACACTAAATTGGTAGCACCAAGAAAACTACCTGATAATGAAGTAATAACACTTAAATTTGAAAAATCTAAAATTTTTGTTATGAGTTTTATATTCTTACCTTCAAATACACTATTTCCCATTCGTAATATATTCCCATTAATAGTTATATCATATATATTTGGGGATATGCCCTGATCGGGATAAGTATGTGTATATTCAGTTAGACTAGTATTTGATATAGTATCTAGAGTACTATTGTCGCCCCAATCAATTGTACCAGAACCTAATAAAAAAAAACTTATTTCATAATTGGTTGATAAAATATTTAAATCATATACTAATTTCATGATATATAATTATATAATTATATATTTATTATAATATATAATATGTTCTAAATAAACTTAATTATCATTTTATAAATTAATTAAATTTTTATTAGCTGTACTTGTTTATTACTTACAAAATGTACCGATCCTACAGCAGCACCATGTATTAAATTTGATATTTTACAATAGTTAATACCTATATTCGCGAATTTATATTTGCTATTTTCTTTTACAAGTGTCGCTGCTTGTACAATATGTTCATTTGTTATCTCTATATGACATATAACAACATGACACGATGGAAATTTATCTAAATGAAACCACATCCAATCCTTATCAGAGTCTTTAATTAATTGTGTGTTTTCTGCGGCATTTTTTCCAATTCTATATGTAATACCATCAATTATATGTTCTTTCATTAATACTTAGTTATATAATCTATAAATAGTCTTTATATAAAAAAATTGATTTTTCAATTTTATATATATAAAGATAAAATAATGTATATATACAATGACTGAGAATGAGAAACTATTCTATACTTTTGACGAGATGTCCCTAAGCGAGGGACTGCTTAGAGGCATCTATGCACATGGTTATGAGCGACCATCTGCAATCCAACAGAGGGCTATTGTGCCTGCAATCACTGGGCGTGATGTAATTGCACAAGCTCAATCTGGTACAGGAAAGACCTGTGCATTTACTGTTGCAACACTGCAACAGATTGATTTTGATACTGAACGCCCAGAATGTCAAGCACTAGTTCTATCACCTACTAAAGAACTAGCTGAACAAACACTTAAGGTATTTAATTCCCTTGGATCATATCTTGGACCTAATGGTCCAAATGGTCATCCTATTGGAGTAAATGCATATTTGTGTGTTGGCGGAAAAAATGGTGGCCGATCTGTAAAAGATAATCTTGATGCACTTCGTAAAGGGATCCATGTTATGATTGGAACTCCAGGAAGAGTATATGATTTACTCAATCGTAGAGCAATCGATCCTATGAAGATTAAGACTCTTGTGATTGATGAAGCAGATGCTATGCTTGATCGTGGATTTAAAGAGCAACTATATTATATTCTATCATCTGGGCTACCAGCTGATATGCAAATTTGTCTATTTTCTGCAACACTATCTGATGAAACTCTTGAAATTACTAATAAATTTATGAAGAAGAATCCAATTGAGATTCTAATTAAAAAGAGTGATGTAGTGCTAGACGGAATTAAACAACTATACATTAATGTTGACAAGGAAGAGGATAAACTCAGTACACTTGAGGACATCTTTGAACTTCTTTCAATTAGTCAATGCATCTTGTATTGTAATTCAAAGGCAAAGGTTGAATGGCTAAAGAAACAACTTCAAGAAAAGGATTTTCCAGTAGAGATGATTCATGGTGATATGCCAGGTGAAGAACGTGAAGAGATTATGTCTCGTTTTAGAGCTAATGCATTTAAACTACTAATTGCAACAGATCTTCTTGCAAGAGGTATTGATGTACAGGGTGTATCACTTGTGATTAATTATGATCTGCCAACAAATCGTGAAAACTATATTCACAGAATTGGTAGAACTGGACGATATGGGCGCAAGGGTGTTGCACTAAATCTAATTACACAAAATGATAGTAAGTATAGAACTGATATTGAATCTTATTATCAAACAAAGATGGTTGAGATGAAGTCACCAAATGAACTTAAAGCTTAAATCTAGGAGGATTTTGTAACTTATTAATTTATTAAAAGAATAATTAAATTTATAAATAATATATTATTTATAAATTCATTTTGAATGATAAATTAAGAGCGCGTTGCTGTTCCAGATTTAGTTGCAGTGACTGAAGAAGTACTAGATCTACTTGGTGTACCTGTATAACTTGGTGTAACTGAAGGAGTACTAGATTTACTAGATGATGTAGTGCCAGATAAAGTTGGTGTTACAGATGGAGTAACTGAAGGAGTTCCAGATTTACTAGATGATGTAGTACCAGATAAAGTTGGTGTTACTGATGGAGTTACAGATGGAGTAACTGAGGGAGTACCAGACTTACTTGGTGTTACTGCAGGAGTCCCAGATTTACTTGGTGTTACAGATGGAGTAACTGAGGGAGTACCAGACTTACTTGGTGTTACTGAA
>Ga0114958_10000723_pt1 | contig 27781 bp, 39 predicted proteins | sample C_130208_EF_Meta_FD_89577 | JGI IMG/M metagenome (GOLD analysis project Ga0114958, IMG submission 89577) | Freshwater microbial communities from Lake Croche, Canada to study carbon cycling - C_130208_EF_MetaG | ecosystem: Environmental > Aquatic > Freshwater > Lake | place: Lake Croche, Canada... | reverse complement strand
TGATTGATACATGTAGCTCGATCAGTAGCAAGTTTCTTAGCCTCTCTATAGGTGTTATATTCAAATGTAAATGTGTTGTGTCCGTCTTCTTGGTCATACACACGGCAGACGTACATTTTCTTTTTACCATTAGTTTCTTTTAATTGTAATTACGTTTTAGACATGTATTTTCTAACATGGTCTCGGTAAACATATTCTAGTTTAGATGGTTCGACCCGACGAACAGTATCATGAATCTTTTGAACAGTTGTCATGTTATCAATCCTGGTACCAAGAGCCTGAAAAATACGATGAAGGTCGACGCGGTCCTTGCATCTAAACAAATACTGTGCAAATAGATGAGAGTTCATTCTTCTTTGTATTTACAGTGTTTAATTTTTTTAACTTCTACAAATTGGACATCTTCTTAAATTTTTTTCATTATTATATTTATTCTCGATAGAATCATGTATTTCTCCACATTCATTTAACCATTTTTCAATAATTGGATCATTTTCACCTTCTTCCATATAAAATATTCTTTTCATATCATCAATACATAAATACATAGTTTAATTTTTTTAATTGGTAATAGTAATGGAGAAGTTTCTTGAAACATATACATTCGAACATCGTTTACGAGAATCGCGGAGACTAATTATCAAGTACAATGATAGAGTACCAATACTTATAAAGCCCGGGAACGCACATACACCAGAAGTTGATAAATTCAAATACCTGGTACCACATACATTAAAAGTTTGTGAGTTTGCAAATGTAATAAGAAAAAAAGTTAAGATACGATCTTTTCAGGCTTTATTTATTTTTGTAGGAAATGGAATCTTACCACCAATGAATACTACAATATGTCAGATGTATAATGAATACCAGAATGAAGATGGATTTTTGTACATTACTTATTCACTTGAGAATACTTTTGGTTGACGCGTTTTCTTTTTAGATGACTAGCTGATGCAAAATTTCTTAATATTAAGTTTTTAGCAATGGTGGATATATGTGTAGGATATGTAATATGTATATTTTGATTAGAAATTATAGGTTGTTTTGGTAAACTTCTACATGCTCCTATATAAAATATCCCTCCATGAAGTTGAGAAAGTTTTGTAATATTAGGACGATTACCAGGTAAAAAAAAATTCTTCATAGGAAGTTTATATATACCATATCTATTATATAGTTTATTATGCAGTTGTAGTTTCATGTTGTGTATTATTTCACCTGATCCATATGTACGACTTTTAAAATTTTTTAAAATACGAGGAATTATATTCGTCTTGTTCCTAAAATAATTTTTTAAATTTTTACTACCAATAATCTGGTCGTCACATATATATCTACCTGGTTTTGACATAAAGATATATATAGTATTTTTTGGTACTATAAATATATTAGGTTTTTTATTATATCCACCGTGTGCAGAAACATAAAACCTCGAAGATTGAAGTCTATTAATAAGTTCTTTTTTTGTTTCATTATTCATTTAATATTGTCAAGAGAATTTAAATTCAATCTAAATTTTTACAAATACAAAAGTTATTCAGTTCGCATGATTGATTGTCTCAGTAGACATTAGAAAATAATATATTTATATATAAAAATGAAAAAAACTTTGCCAAAAAGAACATTACACTCTAGACTTGCCCCTGCTAAAAATGCCCTTGCTTCTAGAACTGCCGCTGCCGCTGCTAAAACTGCCGCTGCTAGAACTGCAGCTAGAACTGCAGTTATAACTGCTTTCAGAGGGAATAATATTCGAGAACTAGAAAGAACCGCAGCTAGAACCGCAGCTAGAACCGCAGGTAAACAGCTTGCTAACCAGCTTGCTAACCAGCTTGCAAGTATGCGTATTAATGTTCATGTTCCATCTAAACAACAAGCATCCACAAAAATACAGTCTTTATTTAGAGGATTTAAACAGCGCAAGAATTATAAAGCTAGAACCGCAGCCAATGATTTAACTAAAGCAAAATTATTATCAATGGGACATAATATCACCGACCCTGGTATAAAAAAATTAGTATCATCGGGATTTAATGCAGATGAAATTAATAAAGCAATAAAATTATCAAAACAAGATTCAGCAGCTAAAACCATACAAGCATTTTTTAGATTAGATAGACAAAAAATAAAAGATTTTAAAAATGATCTAAGAAATGCTTGTACATCTAATGAGAATAAAGAAAAATATCCTGGAGTAGTTGATAAAATTATAGCTCACTCGCATCAAATAATTAAAAACTCTAAACAGTATTTGCGTAATACTGGTTTCTACTACCCATCAATAGAGTTATTTCACAGTCGTGTTACCCGTAATATCTCAGAATGTCACCCTAACGTTAATACAGTGCCAAAAAGGTATTTAAACGGTATTTTTTATAGTTTAATGAATGCAATTCGTAAATATAGTGGATTGAGTCAGGACAAAAAAGTTGCATACATGAAAAGGGTTGCTATGGAACTTGCAAGTCGACCATGCTTAGAAAATTTTATAGAGGCTTTAACGGTATCTTTTTATGGCCCAGCATTTGAATGGACTGGTCGAGCTGAAGGTGTTATGTTACGTTATCCAGCAAATAGGGATAGTAAAGAAAATTATGATGAAATTATGATGAAAGCAATTGGGTCATTTAAGGAAAGTATGAAACCAAGAAATAAGATAAGTTATAATAGATCTACTAATAATGTTAAACTGTCAAAATTCTGGAATGCTGTTCAAACAAAACAATTACATGTGTTAGACAATCACAATCGTCCAGGTTCTATGTATGTTAAGAATTACAATACTAATCAAAAGCTTTTAAAAGAAAATAAATTCGGCCTGTCTGTTTACGACTACTTGGAATGAATACAAGAACCGAAAGGACACATTACTTCCTGCTTACCTTTTTCTTAATATTAAGTTTTATGGTATTTCATCATCCGAGTACTTTTCAATACAACACTTTGGTTTTTCAATAATCTTTTTAGCGCGAGGAACTCTTATTTTTATAGGAGTCAACAGATCTTGGACTCCATGTTCTCTGTGCCACAGTACACGTTTCCAAAAGGCATCCATGATTGGAAGTTGTGTAGCAAACCATTCACGACTTCTTTTGACATTAGTCACCATAAACTCCGGAGGATTTGGCCAGGTAATCTCTTCTGGTTTATACTGGATAAAGTCACACTCTTCGAGATCTAAAATTTCCATGAGTAATTGAAGCTGTGGCATGTAATGTTCTGGAACTTCATCAGTGATCTTACGACGCAGTGGACACTTGATTTCCAAAAGTTTTCCAGATTCAGTTATCCCATCTGGGCTTCCACCCAGCCAGCTGTACAATGGATGTGGATGTAGACCAATTTCATGTGAAACTTCTCCATATTTTTCACAATAAATGTCTCGAGCAATATTTTCAAACTTATTTCCATGTTCAGTTGCCTCATTACCTGAAAACTTGTTGAGACCACACTTTTTTAGTATCAGGTCGTTAGGTTTTTCATATACATTGACACCAATCGCAGTTGCTGCATCACTGGCTGTAAGCATTTTACCTCTGAGTGCCAGCCATTCTTCAGATCTTTGAGCAGCATATTCATGCTCAATCAGAGCCTGAACTACTGGATGTATCATCGTTTGTTTTATATAAGTTCAAACCTTTATTTACTTCTTTTTGAACTTGACGCATAGACAGAGCAAAAGATGCTCCAGAATGTCCCGCTCCCAACTCTTCACATCTATTACCAATTGAAATAACCATGGGATGAGATGAATATGCGAAATGTTTATTATATAGTTTTAAAAATGCGATTGCTCCGGGCGTTTCTGAGCATGCCTGACGGGTAAGTTGTAAAGCAGTTTCCATTTTATTAACATGGATTACATTTCTTTTAATTGAACAAGTGCTTCATATGCTGAAATTTGTTCCGCTTGTTTTTTAGTCTTTGCACTCCCATGACCAAGAACTGCTCCATTGATACTCACTCCAATGTAAAAAATACCATTCATGTGATTAATAATTGGATATTCTGGTAGACCTAGTTTATTCGCTTGACAATATCTCATCAATCGATCCTTATAATTATCATCAACCATAATACAATCCAAATCTACTAAATTTGGATCTGAAAATATACCAAGTACAAACTTTTTAGTGTGTAGTAGACCAAGATCCATGTAAATGGCGCCTATGAGTGCCTCCAAGGCATCTTCCAAAACCTTTTCATTTTGATTCCAGCCATTTCTAATACCTTTTTCATCCATAAGAATCCATTTATTAAGTTCAAGTCTACGGGCAATACTAGCCAACATATTACCTCTGACCAATTTTGTTCGAGCCTTGGTCAAAAAGCCTTCTTGACGATCTTCATACTTGTCAAATAACATTTTGGTAACTAGAAATCCTAATACAGAATCCCCCATAAATTCAAGTGTTTCAAATGATTCGGTAAGTAAATATCTTTTTAATGCAGATTTATGTGTAAAAGCCTTTTGGTAGATAGCAAGATTATTCACCTTGGTACCAACCAATTTTTCTATTTCAATTCTATCAAGTGGCGGAGGATCAATAAGAACAAAAACTTCATCATCGCTGCTCATTTATTATATACATGCTAATTATTTTTAAGCCTTTACAGCCTTTTTAACAGCTGGTCGTTTAAGCTTGGGTGTAGAAGGAACCTCTGGGCTCTGACTCTCGTCGACCTTCTTCTCAACTACAACCTTGACTTTGACTGGCTTTGGAGTGGGTGGAGGCTTGACATAATGAGGGCTGAGATACTTTTGAATATTAAGAAATGTAATCTGAAGACCCTCTGGAGGGTCAAGGAGAGCCCTAATCTTATCATCAAGAATAATAACACGACCATTCTCTGGGTGCTTTAGGTTGTTAGTCGTAACATACGCATTAATACGACGAGTAACCTCACTACGTGAGATCATCTCATCCTCCCCCAAAAGTAAAAATGTTCGAAGCTTCTCAGAAACCTCGAGAGGGCGATTGAACCCATTGTTAGATGCGCGCGTCTTGGCCTTCTCACCGTCTGGATCATCTTGGTTTGTGCGAAGCTTACGCAGAAGCTTGGCGAGAGTCTTGAGGCTGCTCTTAATCTCAGCAATGTCGGCGGAAAACTGTTGCATAGTATCCATAATACTATAGTAGTATGGGGTTTCTTTAACCTCTTTTATCTACTCGCGATTGTGAGTACTGATACTAGTAGAATTGCTATTATAATACATACAATCGTTAATAATTTTTGAAGTGGAGACTGTATAGGTTGTTGTCTTTCAATTTCAGGTTTACGCGGTGATTCATTTGGACACTCTAGACTTGGGCAAATTGTATCACAACATCCAGGAGTCATAACTAGACCACCTCCATTTGCTTCGTACGCACACACTTGATTCTGATCAGGTAAGTACTTGTCAAGTGCATAACAAAGTGGTTGTCGTGGAAAAGCACTCTTATCAAACTGACAGGTCTTTACACAATCTGAATCAATCATCCTATTAGTAGGAGGCGATGTATCTGTTTTTTTTTTATAACTTTCCGCCGCCATTTTATTATACCTATATAATAAAATGGCTGATAGTTATATTTATTCTCAAGATATTATCAATATATTTATAAAAGATAAAATATGTCAAGGTGATGCGTTATTATACAAGTATTATCAAGAAGTTAATATTTCAAAGTTTAGAAGTAGAATATCAAAGTTTAAAACAGCTGAAGATGATATATATGTAGCTATTCAGACATATATAACAGATGCAACAAGAGATGTTATATTTCAAGTTATAAGAAATCTTGTAGAATATCTCAAACCATATGGAGATCTTATATTATCTGGTGGAGAAGCATTCAACACATATCTTACTCCCGAACATCGTGTAATAACAACTGATATTGATACTAAATTTACACCAGTTGTAAGATTATCTAATAATAAACTTATTACTTCATCAAGTCCATATATGTTTGGATTTATACAGTGTACAAAGTTGGCACTATGGGATCGTCTTGGTAAGATTGTTACTCAACTCAATGATACTATATGTTCCAGAATTCAAAAGTTTGTTATTGATAGTAGTCCACTTGGAAAACTATTTGGAATTTCTTTTCCGAATAAAGGTCATCAAGTTCTAAGACGAAGATATACTTTGATTAAAAAAAGTAAAGAATCTAGTGTTCTTATTGACATTGAAGTGTTTGCAATTGATTTACAACTAAAATATTATGATCCAGCTTTTAAAAAAATTACACTACACAATATAGGTGGTCTACTTGATATTGCATTCATGAGACCAAAAGAGTTTGGATTTGAAGCTACATATACAAGAAATAGAGGAGTAAGTATACGAAATCCTATTACAAAAAAGATTACACATGATAACAAGATACTTGTTGCAAGTAAAAAGTTTTTAATAAATGATTTATATGCTTTACAAAAATATAAATTAAGACCTGGAAAAAAGAAGAAGGATCAACAGAGAATGTACATCTTTTGTAGATATATTTTAAATATTAAAAATATAAAACAATCTGATTCACTTGAATCTATTTATAAAAAAAGTATTGGAAAAGTTAAAAGTTCATCTAAATCATTATTAAATAGACCAATACTGACAAAACGTATCATGTCAACTGCACTTAGAACTGACCCTTATAAATATAAAAGTGTAACAACTAGACCATGTAAAGATAAAATTGTAAAACAATTATTTTATGGAATAAAAGGAACATCCGGTCTTAATATCCCAAAGTATTCACCTACATATAGTAACTATAGATTTCTAGCTAATAAAGGTGAATGGATCAAGAATAATAGTCCACTTTACATTCATAATGAATCAAATTATAGACCAGATACAATTATAAATTCTAAACTAGTTCCACCACTTGAAGATATACTTTATGGATATAATCCATCCCGAAATAACTGGATGTCGAAAACACTTGTACAAAAGGCTGCAATGATCCCACTTGTCGGGTTAAAGATTAAAGTTTTATAATAATTAATAAATGTTTACAACTCCTAAAAAAACACAGGACGGTCGTTATTATGTTAAACCACTTGATAAAAAAGTTGTTCAGTTGAACAGTGTTACAGTTGTTTCACTTTCGCAGGACAGTATGACACTGTCACTTGAACAAGTTTCTCAAGATACTGTCAGTGACGTCGATAACACAGTACTCACAGAAGCAAATACAAACTGCGAATCTTGGTTTTCGCGTGTAGTTGGATCCAAGACTCTCGAGGCTGCTTATTCAAAGAGTTTTTCTGATGGAGGTATTATGAATGTTACCAAACCTGTTTATCATAAAGTATATAGAAATCGTGAACTAGTAGAAGAGAGTCATGTGACAGAAGGTATGTCATGTGATGTTGTTCTTGAGCTAACTGGTATTTCATTTACTAAAAAGACATTTAGTCCAGTATGGAAAATTATTCAGACTCGACTCAAGCTTGTTGTTGTACCTAGAAAAAAATATCACGAAGAGTATTTATTCCAGGATGAGGATGAACAAGTAGCAGTGGAAGAAGTTTCTGATGATGATTTGTTTGCTTGACAAAAAAAAAGTATCGTATTATATAAATGATGCTTAAGAAACTCAGCGTAAAATCTATTATTGTATTTGTACTAGTAGGCCTTGTTTTGTGGTATCTTTATCAGTCGGACATGAAACCTAAACAATCCATGTATCAGGGTAAAACAGATACAGCTGCAAAACCGGCAACAGTTTCTCAATCCATGTCAGGGGTCGACATGGATGATCTTGGAAATTATGCACCAGCCGACTTGTCTGGTTCAATCAACTTGGACATTGGATGTTCTATGAATGCTGGAACTGGTCTTGCTTCTTCTTTGATGCCTCGCGAGGTTGCTTCTCAGGAGGACTATGCTCAGTTTGCACCAAATGATCTTCTCAAGGGTCAAAACTTTTTGGATCCTCGTTCCCAGGTTGGGTGGCCTGAGACAATTGGAGGAACTATTCGAAACGGAAATCACGATCTTCGTGCAGATCCACCAAATCCAAAAGATCAGTACACGTGGAATAACTCTACAATTGTACCAGATTTGATGCAACGCAACTTGTTTTGTAATTAAAGTTTTGATACAACTTCTTGGTAAATGGCTGAATCAGTATCTGATCAGTTTCGTACCGCTATTAAGGACTGGGTAGATATTAAAAAGGAATTGGCAAGTGCCAGAAAAGATATGAAAATTATAAACACCAGGGAGAAACAACTCAAAGAATATATTAAAACTTATATGAAACATCAAACAATTGACAAGATTAATTTGAAAGGGGGTAAAGTAACATTCAAAGTTTCTCAAAAATCTGGATCGTTTACAAAAGCCGCCGTCCAAAATGGTATTAATATATATTTTCAAGGCGACGAAGTCAGGGCAGAAGCTGTCATGACTTGTATATTAGATAATATACAAAAGACTACTACTGAAAGTATTAGTTTAACAGGCTTAAAAAAACAAGTTTCAGATTAATTAAAATTTGAAATGGTTTGGCAACAGTACGTGGATGAAGCCAATGAACCAGTCAATGAAATTTATAATGGATGCGACGCGTGTGATTTTTTCGATGGTGACCAAGAAGAAGAGCTTCCACCGACTCGACTACATATTGAAGATTGGATTTCCTGGTATTCAGGTGATCTTATGAATATGTGGATGTCTCTAAGACAGTATTGCAGCGACGCATCTATAAGCAATTTTGTATTACACGATGCATCATTTAACGCATTTTGTGAATTTTGTTATAGACATTCTGATGGAATACGAAATTCTTACCCCTCTTAAATAAAAACTTTCTTTATATAAATGATTGAAAAAATTATCATCCCGTGTATCCTATTTCAAGTTCTTAGTCCCGGTGTGTTTACAGACATGAAAACATCAGTACTGGACGTACTAGTCAATGCGCTCATTTTTGTTGCAGTATACTGGGCAATTTCTCGCGTTCTTGGAATAACTATGACCAAAGCAGACCTGATAGTTCCGGCAGTTCTCTTTATTTTACTCAGTCCCGGACTTTTATTAACATTACCACCGGGTTCAAATGGCGTATTTAGATCTGGACAAACAAGTATTTCAGCGGTTATCACACACGCCCTTGTTTTTGCCCTTATTTTTGCATTTTTACGAAAACAATTTCCCAAAGTGTATTAAAAATTGTAAAATCTGTTCTTTAAATGTACCTTGTAATAGGTCCAGGAGGTATTGGACTTTATTCTTTTTTAGGAAGTTTATCAGTCATAGGACTTGATAAAATAGATGAAGTAGCGGGTTCATCCGCCGGTGCATTACTTGGTCTCTTGATCTGTACTGGAAAAACAGTTGAAGAAATTATAGACTTTTGTTTTAATGTGAATCTTAAAGAACTATCAAGTATAAATATAGCATCTTTTATCATAAAATACGGATTTATAGCATATGGACCTATTAAAAAAGTTTTAAAAACTTTTTGTGGAGGAGATCCAACTTTTAAACAACTCTCTAAAAAATTACATGTAACATCATTCTGTATTAATAAATCAGAAACCGAATACTTTTCAGTTGATAATGTTCCAGATATGTCAGTTATTGATGCCGTGTGTATGAGTATAGCAGTTCCATTTTTATTTGAATCAATCAAATACAATTCCTTTACATATATAGATGGTGCAATGCATGAATCTATACCACTGTTGGCATTTCTAAATAAAGATCCAAAAGATATTTTAATATTAAAACTTGAAAAAAATAGAATACATGTACCAGAAATAAAAACTATGAAAAGTTTTATCAATAGTGTTGTACAAATATTTGTATTAAATACAATACAGTATCAAACACAAGCAAAAACAATTTTAATAAATTTAAAAGACGTTAATATTTTTGATTTTACATTAGATTACGATAAAAAACTAAAGTTATATATGTTGGGATATCAAGCTGCAACCTTTTCTCGAAGCCATTTAGGAGCATCCATATAACTACAATTATCAAGTATAGGACCATCACATTTGTATGCATACGATATAACTGTAAACAAGTCTATCGTATCTTGTACTGCCGAATGAGTCTGCCGATATGTAATATCATTTTTAACAAATTGTACTAAATTTTCAAGTTTGTTAATTCCTTTTTTTATAAGTCTACTAAGAAGTATAGGACCACCTTTATCAACCAACCATTTTTTATACTCGTCGTACATCTTAGGACAACGATTACAAAAAAGACTTAGTGTACATACATGTTTAATATTTTTCCAGTTTGGATCATACATTCCATTATTTGTAAATGTAGCTATATTTTTTTTAATAATACGACGACATCCTACATAACTTTGTGTATCGGCTAAACTTTGTAGATCACCCACTAAATGATGACTAAGAAGAAAACCACCGTGAAAAACAATAAACTTGTTCATGGCTTTTATCGCATCATATAATCTCATGCGACGAATATTTATACCATGTTTATTACATGCTTCTGTATCACATACATGTTTTTTATTAATATGTTCAGTACTGTTCGTAGCTTCTAAAAATTCTTTTATAAATTTATTATTCAGTACATCAGTAATCTTAATAACTAAACTTTTTTCAGTGTACATTATAAACTGACTCATTTTTCCGGTATTTAATGTGACTGGGATCAATGATATTGTATGAATAATAGACTTATTACTTTTTGGCATGTAAATAGACTCAAAGTCGGCAACAACTGCGTTTGTTTTGCCCATTGTATTTTTCTTCTTACAGAAGTATAGTTTTATTTTTTTATATACCTATATTAAATATGGATCCATGTCTACCAGGTGTAAGTTTATCAGACGCTCGTGCATTTGCACGTTTAAAATTAGGTGTTCCACCTCAGTATGCAAATAAAATGGCAATTTCTCAAATATGTCAAGCATCAAATATATGCCACAAAACAAACATCTTACCTCCAATGGAGCATAGATTATTTAAAAGTAAAATGTATTTGATAGATCCTAAATCTCCTATATCTATAAAAGACTATATATTACTACTAGGAAATGGAAATATTCAAGATATTAAAAAAATTGCACAATCCGTAAAACTTGTAACAGAAGGAGTTTCAAAAAAAGAACTAGCTGCGGAAATTATAAAAGTTTTAATCTCATTAAACATTTCAGAGCCAATTGAAGTTCCTATGAAAGTTGGATCTAAATTCAAAAATAACCCAGAAGGAACTATACCAGAAGAATTTTTGACTCCTCCATCATCATTACCAGGTGAAGAAGAAGAGTTCAAAACACCAACAGGTGAAGAACCACCAGCAGGTGAAGAACCACCAACAGGTGAAGAAGAAGAGTTCAAAACGCCATATTCAAATACATCATCATCATTTAAAACGCCATTAAAACTGAGTACTCATCCAAGTCGAGTTCATTTAAATTCATCATATTCAAAAAATAACAGCTACATGAATTTATTACGTAGACAGCAGCAACAAAAAGAACCAAGTAGTTTTTTGAATAGTTTACGTAGACAGCAATCACATTCAAAAAATAATAGCTACTACATGAATTTATTACGTAGACAGCAACAACAAAAAGAACCAAGTAGTAGTAGTTTTTTGAATAATTTATTACGTAGACAACAACAAAAAGAACCAAGTAGTAGTAGTTTTTTGAATAATTTATTACGTAGACAACAACAAAAAGAACCAAGTAGTAGTAGTTTTTTGAATAATTTATTACGTAGACAGAAACAAAAACTTAATTTAAAAGCGCGTATAAAAGCACCTTTAAACCCAATTAATAATAATAAAAATAAACGTAATGAAGCTGCACAAGGCGCAGCTGTTATTGCTGGTCAATTAGGAAATATTCAAAAACAAATAGGACCAGAAAGAAAAAATGCTGGAATAGGACCAGAAATAGCTATAGCACGTGTTAACAATGTAAATAGTACTATTGCAAAAACTATAGGTGTTGGTACAAATAATAATCGTGCGAAAATAATACAAAATCGTCTTAAAAATATTCAAGAACAGATCGGTGGTCCAAAAAAATAAATCTATGTATATAAATGGTTCTGTCTAATGGAAGAAATCAATATTATAATAATAAAGCCGATTCTCTTTTAGAAAAATTAGAGAAGTGTAAGACTATATTTAGTTCTGTAAGTTCAACAAACTCATTAGATACTTCTAATAAAAAATATACAGAAGGAAATGCGTTAATTGATGAAATTGTATCAGAAATTCTTGATACAAGATCTAAATTTGCTAATAATATTAAAAATAGTAATCTTCCAAATGAAAATAAATTAAAACCATCTATTCGACACATGGCTGAAGTTATACGTAAACTTTTAACAATTAAATCTGAAATAAAAGAAACAGTACAACTTGTAAATAAACTAAATGAAAAAGTTGATACAGCGAATAACATGTCTGAAATAGTCACATTAGCAATGGCTAAGAATGAAGCTAATAAAAAACGTGCAGCTAATGAAGCTGAAGCTGCTGAAAGACAGCGTAAAGTTGTAGCTGAAGCTAATAAAGCTGCTGAAATACAGCGCGAAGCAAATGAGGCTGAAGCTGATGCCATAAGACTCCGGCGTATTGAAGAGATAAAAGCTGCAGAAATCAAACACAGAGAAGAAGCCGAAATGAAAAGGCGTGAATTTGAAGAAGCCGAAATGAAAAAGCGTGAATATAATCAAACTGAAGCTTCTAGGAAACAACATGAAGAAGAAGCTTCTAGGAAACAACATGAAGCAGAAGAAGCTTCTAGGAAACAGCAAGAAGCAGAAGAAGTTTCTAAGAAACAGCTCGAAATTGAAGCTAATAAAAGAAGAAAAGAAACTGAAAAACGTAGAGAAGAAAAAACTGCCAGACTTAAAAAATTTACCGAAGATCAAGAAGCAGCTAAAGAACGAGAAGCAGCTGCAAAAGCAAAGATAGAGCAGTTGAGAATTCAAGATGAACACTTGCGTGAATTAAATAAAGTTGCCAGTGAAAATAGTGAAAAAGCAGTTACTGAATATAAACAAATGCATCAGAATAATAAAAAACATGCAAACCGTATACATAATAAAATAGAAAAATTACGCGAAGAAATAGGATCTCCACCGCCTATTAAACTAGACAATAAGGGTCAAAAGCACCTTCCTCCCCCACCTCCTCCTCCACCACCTATTAAACTAGACAATAAGGGTCGTCTTAATATGGGACGAATGCGTCCCCCACCTATTAATATGGGACGAAAGCACATTCCTTCTCCACCACCTATTAAACTAGACAATAAGGGTCGTCTTAATATGGGACGAATGCGTCCCCCACCTATTAATATGGAACGAAAGCACCTTTCTCCACCTGTAAAAACTTCACGCAATGCATTACTTAATGCCATAGAAAGTAAGCCCCACTTAAAAACTAGCAGTCAGCAAAAACCTCTATCACCGCGTGTAATAAAAACTAATGCACGTAATGCAATATTTAAGGCCATAACAAGTGGAGTAACATTAAAAAATAGTAAATTAAGAGATGTTAAATCAAATAATAAACCAAAAACACCGCCGCCAAAAACACCCCTGGAATTAATGCAACAAACGGTTGGAGGAATAAGAAAAACTGTAGAACCTAATAGTAATAATGAAAATAATTAGAATTAAAAAATAGTAAAACAAGGACCTAATAAATCAAAACAACCGCCAACATTACAGCAAGTAATACAACAAATAACTGGAATACACACACTATCAAATAATAATAATAAATCAAATAATAATAATTAGTAATATAAATGGGGTGTGGATGTTCTTTAGTTCCAGTAAAAATAAAAAAATATTATACAACAACTGTCAAGAAGAAGAAGAAGACAAATAAAAAAAAAGTTAAGAAAACAACATTAAAGTCTAAGTAATATAATAACTAAATGGATTGTTCAATTTGTTGTGAAAAATTAAACTTGTCAACGCGTGCAAAAGTTTCTTGTAATTATTGTGATTTAGAATGTTGTAGAAAGTGTATACAAAAATATCTTACAGAAATTACAACTGATCCACACTGTATGAAGTGTAAGAATATATGGAACCGCGAATTCATAGATTCTACATGTACAAAACATTTTAGAAATGAGAATTTAAAAATACATCGTGAAAATATATTATTCGAGCGTGAAAAAAGTTTTTTACCAGATGCTCAGATTATTTTAGCGCATAGGAAAGAATGTAATCGTTTAGTTTCTGAAAATAATGAAAAAATAAAAGAACTTCGAATCGAATTATTTAGATTAGAAAATGAAAATGATAATATAAGGAATAAAAGTCGAGATATTCCACACGAAAAAAGAAAATTTATAAGAAAATGTCCAGTTGCAGATTGTCGAGGTTTTTTATCTTCACAGTGGAAGTGTGAAGTTTGTGAAAATAAAATTTGTCATGAATGTAATGAAGTAAAAATAGATGATATTGATCATATATGTGATCCAGCCAACGTTGAAACAATGAAACTTTTAAAAAAAGATACTAAACCATGTCCAAATTGTGGAACTATGATTTTTAAAATATCTGGATGTGCTCAAATGTGGTGTCCAGATTGTCATACGGCGTTCAATTGGAATACACTACAGATTGAAAAGGGGGTTATTCATAATCCTCACTTTTTTGACTTTCAGCGTCTTGGTGGAGCTGTACGCAGAAACCCCGGCGATATTCTGTGTGGGGGCATTCCTCACGTGAATGAGTTGTACACTGCATGTAAAATGAAGATGGATCATCGTCGTCATTACCAAACAATACCACTTGAATATAAAATTATTTTTGATTTTTGTAATATGATTCAACATGTTGAACACGTTGAAATAAATAATATAGTTCCAATTGAAAATAATTTAGAATTACGTATAAAGTATCTTGTAAATGAAATGTCAGAAAAAGAATTCAAGTTTATTCTTCAGAAGAATGAAAAGTCTCTTGAAAAACAAAGGGATATTAATAATATTTTAACAATGATTGTTCATACTGGATCTGATATTCTTAGACAATTTGTAAATCGCGAAATGAAACTTGAAGAAATTAAAGATATAATTCTAAACTTAATCAGGTATACAAATGATACATTAAAAGTTATTAGTCATAGATACGCGTGTGTTGTTCCTCGTATTGGAGAAGATACACTTACACTCATTAGACTAAGGTACTATAAATGAATATTGAAAATATGGCTAATACAATATATGAATCACTTGGACCTGGTTATAGTGAATCAGTGTACCACCGTGCTTTTGAAGTTCTTTTACGTAAAGAATGTATCCCATATGAAACTGAAAGAATAGTTCCAGTTGTATTTGAAAAACATACAATTGGAAATCTTCGTATTGATTTAATAGTTGATAAAACTTGTATTGTAGAATTAAAAGCTATTGCTAAACTGACAGATGCTACAAAAATTCAAACTAAAAATTATCTTAAACTAACTGGATTGACCAAAGCATTACTTATAAATTTTACTCAGGTATCAGGTCTGACTCATCCAGAGATTGTGCGATTTGAAGTGCCAGAATAACTGGAAGACATTGTATTAAAATTTTTGTAGATGCCTCTGATCGTGCATGCCACACAATAGGGTCTGTAAGACCTTCTGTCAGTGCTTCCGTTGCTTTCTTTATATGAAAAATAGCATCATCAATACAAAAATCATGATGTATATTTCCATTTTTCATGGATTCAAAGAGTGGTATCATCCCATCCATTACCTTTTATATATAATTATATTTATAAGTGTATATAAACACAATGGTATCATCTACAGCAATTATTATTGGTATTAGTATTTTTTTTATTTTTGTTATTAGTATTATTGTTTGTTGTATTTTAAGTACGGGTACTGTAATTTTAGGATCGTCGTCGTCATCTAAAAAAACAGTTACACCAACATTTACTAATAATCCAGTTGTTGTTAAACCAGTTGTTGCGGCTCCTACAGTGGTATTACCAACATATTCAAATACTCTTGGTACTGGAAAATGTCATGGAACAGAAATGGGAAAAACTAAAACAACTGTTACATCCTCGACTGGTAAAGCAGCACCGATAGCTACTCAACTAACAACAACAACTTTACAAAATTGTCAATTGATTTGTGATAGTAATAATTCATGTGCTGGATATGATTGGGATTCTGTATCTAATCAGTGTAATATATATTCTCCGCTAAATAATTTAAATGGTGACTTATCTATTCCAACTACTACATGTATGTATAATAAACAAGTGTGGAATATACCATTTGGAGGTTCGTCTGCAACATTAAATATAGGAAATATAAGTACAAGTCAAAATCTAACAATTAATTTATTTCCACCGGGTGGGCATACATCTTTTAATTCTTATACATGTACATACACGGGTAATAGTGTAATTGGTGCACCAACATGTAGTATAGTAACAGATGGAACAGCTGTTGGAACTCACCCATTAAAACAAGAAAGCCAGACAGTACATGGTACTGGAATTGATACTACTCCTAAACTTCCAGATGGATGGACTGGACTCACGCCACGTAAAACTTTTAGTTTTTATACCGTAAAAACCTCATTCAGTCTAGTTTTTAACGTTTCTTCTGGGATGTCGATCAATCTATCAAATTTTTCTATTAATCTTGACGTATCTTTATAAAATAAAATAATTATAAAGTACAAATGAATACACCAGTACCACCTAAATCAAATAAAACAATGATAATTGTTGGAGTTGTTATATGTTTTTTACTTATTATTGGTTTAATGATATGTAGTTTAGTGTCTACAGGTGCTGGAGCATACTTTTATTCGACTTCTAATACAGCAAAAACTGATACTACAACTACAGCAAAACCTTTGGATCCGGTAACTTTTAAACCACCTCCAGATGGTGCGTCTACTTGTAGATCATCTACTATAACATGTGGTAGTTTTGTTGATTTTTCATTAATAAATGGAAAATCTTTTGAACCAGGATTAACACTTGATCAGTGTAAAACTAACTGTATTTCTAACCCTAGCTGTCTAGCAGTAGATTATGCTGATCGCCCAAGTGTTGGTGCTACAACTGGGGGTAATTGTTACTATTATAGTAATGCATCAGCTATACCTAATACTACATTTTGTCCAGGTAGTGCAACTGATCAGTGTTTTATTAAATCTACAACACCCGCTCCTCCTTCAACTACATATACACCTATACCTAATGCGGTGTGCCGAAGTGATCCAGGAGGAGCATTTCTAGGAAGTGATTATCCACCTGGAATGCCATTGCATAATCTATCTCTTTCTGCTTGTAAATCCACATGCGACATGACACCAGGATGTTCTGGTGCAGAGTACGATGATTACAGTGGTAAAAACACAGACGGATCCTGTTGGATTTTTACGAATTCGACTATAAGAGGACAACCATCTCCTGATAAGCAAACATGTTATACGAAAAATTAGATTGTTGATATATATTCCCATTGTAGTTCTTGACATATAAGTCTCCATATGACATCTTGTTGATACAACTTTTCTTTTGATTTAAGTAGTGGAAAACAAGGTAGATAATCATCTTCACCCAATAATTCACAAAATTTGTACAAAACATATGAATAACTTAAAAAGTTTTTTCTTGATTCTGGACAATTTTTATTAAATGGTTCTTGAATATCTCTAAACATCATTCTTAGACGATCTTCAAGTGCTTGTGTCATTTTAGGGGGCTGCATTCCATTGAGAATATTTGAGATATAAGGTACATGTTCATAGTATTTGTTTAGTCTTAGTTTTTTTAGCAGTGTTCTAACTTTTGCATGTGTTATATCTAAGATATTCTTAATCTTTTGTTTTTTAAATTCTGATCGAAGTTGTTCAATAACTTCAACTGGTATATTAGTTGTTTCTTGGGCCTGAAATTGTAAGAGCCATTCGTTAAAATGATTGTCCCTTTTATATGAATAATTTATAACTTTTTCAATTTCGTGTTCTTCTTTATATGATAGTTCATCTCCAAGTAAATGAATAGTCTGTCCACAGTTTCCACATATAGTCAAGTATGATGATTCTGCAAAAATATTTGATGACTGACAATTTTGACATGTGTAAAATGTTTTAAATGTATTATTTGATATTTCATTTTCAATAACACCTGTATACTTTTCAACATTTCTTAGATATTCATGGTAAATTTCCCTTCTTTGAATACCTTTTTTTGTACTTGTACTAAACACTGTATCAATTGTATGTCTGTCCATATTTTCACTTGCAAACTTTTCGATATAAGGAATACACGCAGCCATGTATTCATACATTTCATTATTGTACTTTTTACGATTTTGTGGATCATTTTTTATAAGAGTCTCCCATTCCTGGATTTTAGCTTCATACCTACCAAAAAAACTACCGTCCATATTAAAGATAAAGATACTATTATTCTTAAATGACTTTTACATATTTTGACATGTCTGAAAAAGAAATTCATGATGTGGTTTGTTTATTATTCAAGTATATTGTTTCATTTGTTCAGTATATTAAAAATATTCAAGAGTACTATTTTAAACCAAAAAATTATTATATTCAGAGAGCTTATTTGGTGTACATGCGTAATGAGGAATGGGATACGGACGATATAACACATGAGTACCGAAAAGGTGGATCTAAAGAAGTCATGAGTCAGAAATCTATGGATGTTATTGATTTTTATTTTAAAATAAAGTACTTGTACAATTCAAAACAGTACTATTTTATGTCTCGTGATCCAGATCACGTGTTTCCACCTCCAGCTCCTAAAATGGCATTTCGATTACCTATCAAAGAAGCATTTCTTTTAGATTCTGATAATGTTCCAATGCACAATGTTACACATGAGATTAAAATGTACGAGGGTCCTCATTATGATTTTCATAGTCAGACTATTTCATTACACGACATGTCTCTTGATGATGAAGAGGATTGTCCAACTCTTAGACTTGTTAATATATTAGGTGTTATATCAGAATACAAAACAACTGATTCTATCAATCACATGACACTTTGGTCGCAAGATAAAACTTGAGTTCTCCTAAATTGGCTACATTATATTTTAAAACAAGAAATCGATTTTCTTCCTCTTGCATAATCTGAACCGATGCACACATTCCAGTTGCCTTTGTAAATAAGTTTAGATACTTGAGCGAGTACTTTCCCTGTAGACAACTATCAAAGCTATCGTCATCATTACACTCTATGATTGTTTCTTGATTTGCAAAGTCTCCTTGACATTTAATTATAAACTGTGTACTATTACGTGTAATTTCCAAATCTGATGCAATGTTATGCATGTCTCTACAAATTCTTTGAAAATCAATCGATGGCATAGTTGTCACGACTGCCATTTTTATATTTGGTACTTCAATCTGATCTTCATTTATGTCGAGTAATTTGAGTTGAAACTTTGTATCTGACCGTTTTAAAGTATTTTCTATTCTAATATCAAGATATTCCCTTGAATTTATTTCAATTGTAAGTGTATCATTATTTGAAATAAATTTTAATAATTTAAACATATTAGTAACATTTATTCCAGCAACCATATTTGCTTCGCAATAGTATTCTTCAAAGTTGTCTGCTGTCAAGAACATGTCAACAAGTGCAACTCTTGCTGTATCAAGTGTCAGTATCTGAACACCTTTTTTTGTAAAATACATGTTTACATCATTAAGAATATCCTTTAGGACCTCAAATGCAGACTTGAGAGCTGATGCTTGTATAGTTTTGAATCGCATTATTTACTCTGTGACACTTGTCTCTAATAGGTATTTCCGCCAGACACTGGTTTATTAATTTTATTTTGTAGTTCAGTTGTCATGGCTGGCTGTAAAGACTGTCCATAATTATCTAGTAAAAACATGTTTTCTCCATTGTCCTCTTCTGAACCATCGAATGAAGCCATACCAGCTCCAAGTCCTCGACACAGTTTCAAGTCACAGTTTACGAAATTATTGGGTAAAAGTGATTCGAGCCATGTTTTAATCTCCTTTCCAACTAGAATTTTTCCATTTTTTGTTAGTAGAGTTGGAACCCGTGTTATCTGTTTAGAATACTGCGGTGGAACACCTAGTCTATTTACATCGTGTATCTGAACCATTGATTTGAGTTGCGGTGTTGATTCTAAAAAATTTAAAATTTCAAGAGAGTGTTTACACTTTTGACTAAATACAAGCATTGCTGCTGCCATATTATTATCACCTTTGTTTTTCTTATTTTTTTTTAAACGCATAAGTAAAGATGAATACAAAGATACTTTTTATTGTTATACTTTTGGCTATTACAGTGTATGTCTTGTGGCCTCCACACAAGACTCAGGGAACCAACCCATCTGCAGAATACTTTGTTACTCCTGATCCTTATTCTACAAGTAATGTTACAACTGTTATAGTACCAAATGAACTTGAACATGTTATTCGAGCTACCCAAAAAGCTCTTAGTGCTAAACTCGGAAAATGTACATACTGTATTGAAACTACAACTATTAGTCTCAATGGGAATACATATTCTGGTAGATTTTTATTTACAGTTTTACCAGAAGCAGGTGGTGCACCGTATGGTATAAGTGTAGATTCTACTGTAGAAAAGGGTTCGTTCAATGTATCTAATATTAATTTACAATCTCTTTCTACGATTGATCAGATGGATCCATATGGAGAGTTTAAAGCTGGAAGTGATATACAAGAAAGTTCTCTTCCAAAACTTTCTGATTTACAGTCTGCAATGAATAACTTGTAAGTAAATTGTTTATACATTACAGTAATGATGAATATAAATAAAATAAAAAAAATAGAAGAATCAAAACGTAAAGTTAAAAAGGAAATTTATAAAAAGATATTTGAACAGTTTAGTCGTAAAATTCAGATTTCAGTTGAAGCAAATCAAAAACAAATATTTTTAGAAGTTCCTACATTTTTAATAGGGTATCCTAGTTTTTGTGTTGAAACAGCTGCTATGTATCTCAAGAGACAACTTGAACTGAGTGGATTTAAAGTTATTCCAGTGTCTAATATGGCATTTAATGTATCGTGGTACTCTCATAAACGCGCAGTGGCAGTGGAAGCACCGCCATTGAGGTACGATCCAACTCCTCCATCATTTTCAGATGAACAATTTCCATCTCTTATAAATCTTAAAAAAGCTGCGAAAAGATACTCATAGTTTTTTATAAGAGTACCTAAATGGACGGTCTTACAGTTCTAGTCGAGGCTAAAAAAGAGTACCTTGCGCAGTTGTGTTGTGTTGTGTGTCCACATATGATTACAACTTTTGAAAATCTATATAATGAATCTAATAGTATTTCAAAAGGAAAAAAGGTTCTTATACAGTATCAAAAACTTTTAAAAGAAGTTCCAAATTGGAATAATCACATGATTCATCAGCATGCTGAAAAAATAGCAAGTTCATGTAGTTGGTTCAATGACTTGCTTGCAGCTGTATTTGTTAGTTATGTTAAAATTCTTTCATCTGTCAGGATTAATTCAGAGACTAAAAAGATTTCTCTAAAACTTCCATCTGATGAAGTATTTATCCATGGATGTTTTACAAATGCTGCGAAAGATATTTACAAGGATCCATACGTGTACCACGAAGAAATGTCAGAATATGATAGAGATTCTTCTCTGACTAGACGTTTTATTACATGTATCGAAGCTACTGTTAAGGAAATGATCCCAATTCAAGAGATTCTTAAAACATACATCTCTCATAAAACCGAAGGAATTGATTTTGAAAATAAACCAGTTGAAGAAGATGATATTGAAGATCCGGATGTTGTTGAAGAAGAAGAAGAGGCTCCTCTAGAAGATCCTTCTCAGATGGTTCCACCTGAGCCACCAGTTCCATACGTTATGGAACCGTCTCCCACTATTCCACCACCGTCAGGCCCCGAGGAAGTAAAAAATATTCAAATGAGTGGCGGCGGAGGAGAAAATGATGATGTTTTATTTCCAGATGCAAAATAATGAACCAAAAAAAAAGTTTGCTGATAATAAATGGATATCAGTGAACAACTCAAAGACCCTATGATGGCTGCTATTTTTGCAGCTGCTGTAACAGCTGTTTACATCTATGTTAAAAATCAAATGAATTCTGGAGAAAAACTTCCACTTAGTGCATATGCTAAACCAGCATGTCTAATTGCTCTTTTAGTTTATTTTATTGTTCAGAGTGGTGCATCCCGTGAACATATTTCATCAGATCCATTTTAAAAATACTTAAAGCGCAGAATGTTATTGATGTTAGTACAATGACATCTGTTAGCACTTTTAATGATATGCTCGAGCAGTTTATTAATGAACTTGAGAATACTTTTCCAGAGGAAAAGGCTTTTAAAAAATATCATACATCATTTGAAATCATGCGGGCAGCAAACCCTCGTAAATGTGTTGATGCGTTTATGAGTGGGGCAGGTAAGTATTCTAATCAAATTATGCAAAAAGATGATTCTTTTTTTGTAAATTTTACAGAATTACCAATTAATAAGTACTGGAATGACGATCTATCAAGTGTCACCAAAAGCGCAATTTGGCAGTATCTTCAGACTCTTAATATTCTCGGCATGACCATTAGTACTATTCCAGCTGACATGCTTAGCATGGTTGAAGGTGCTGCAGCAAAGTGTGCTGAAAGCATGCAAAATGGAGGAGGTGGTGGCGATATGATGTCTGGTATGTCTGGTTTGTTTTCTAGCATGTCTGGTTTGCTAGGAAATGGAAATTCTAGCATAGCAGGGTTATTGGGTCAAGAAAAAAACTAAAGTAGTATTATAATATGGCGAGTTGGTTTGATAAACCTAAAGAACTTTTTAGATCTGATAAAATAGCATCATTCTGGCCCAATAATAAACAGTCTGCAAGTGAAAGAATAAACTCCAGTACACGATTTATTCTTTATACAACGTGTATCCTATATCTTATAAACCGTGATATACGAATAATTGTCATAGCCATGTTAGCAATTGGCGCTCTTTTTCTTTTTGCAAAATCTGGTGTAGTTAAAGAACCCGGAGTATCAGTCGATGGTACATCGTCAGTCTGTCAGCGACCAACAAGTAAAAATCCACTTGGTAATGTTTTACTAACTGATTATACAGATAATCCTAATAGACCAGAGGCTTGTTTATATGCAAGTGTAAAGCCAGATGTTGAAAAGTATCTTGATAACACAGTCAAATTTGGACCTGCTCGAACTAGATCACCAACGGCAGAATATCAGAGGAAAGCATTTGCTAGACAGTTTATAACTGGTCCAGTATCTTCAATTCCAGGAGATCAAACTGGTTTTGCTGAGTGGTGTTTTGGTAAAAAGTTTAGTCCTCAATGTCGTAATGATCCAAAAAATTGTGATGCAGATTATTGGGGTCCACAGACTGAGGCATTTGCTGGTCTTGATTCATCAGGTAATAAGAGAAGTGGAATGTTTGGAGGTCATTAAATTTCTTTTATAATGATATATAAAATGGCTTATCAGCTTCAACCAGGACTTTTAAATGTTGATGAAAAAAGTTTTCCATCTAACAGTGCTAGGGATGTAATTTCGGTGTATCCTCAGCCAAGCTCTTTAAATACATGTTGTCGTGCTAGTACCATGGAATATGGAACAGCTCCATACATGGCAGGTAAAGGGGCTCCAAATGAACTTATCATGGTTGACGATGAACTTCGTTCCCAAAGTACAAAAAGATTTAAAAAAGTTTTGGTTCGAACATATGAACGAGATTTCTTTCCTTTACAAGACATGTCTCGTATTGGACCAGCGCCAACAATGAGTTGGGACCCTGGAAGCACTCGAGCTGATAAACAAAATGCATTGTTTTCAGCACGGTATTGTCATCCTAAATAAAATATGCTTAATGGTAAAGGATGGCTGATCCGTTATCTATCGCTGCTATTCTTGGAATCATTTTTGTTGGTAGAAAAATAAGCAATAATCAGACGGTTGATCTTCCGCCACCCCCTCTTCCTCCCGCTTCTAATCCCGAGCCAGAGGAGTATGCATTTAATCCAGATTCAAGAAATTTGATTCTTAATCATCTTTCATCACCTGGACTTATATCAGAACCAGTTAATAAAAAACAAGAAACGGGAAACTTTGGTGACATCGCCTTTTCGCAATATGTTCATGGTGAACCAACTCATGACATGTCAAATAGATACTATGTATCTGGAAAAATGAATAACTTACCACCAGCCGAAAAGGTTTTTGTTGGTCGTGGTCTTGGCCTGGATCCAACAACTCCGGCATCTGGAGGATTTCAACAGTTGTATCGTGTTAATCCTAATAACGTTGGAGCATACAGGTTGACAACTCTTCCTGGTCGTATTGCACCTGGAGCTGATACAACAGGCTGGCGAGCTGGTACAGTTGGAGAAATTACACACTATGCACCATCAAAGACTGCATTTTTACCAACTAGAAGACCCCTGGTTGAAGGTAGGGCACAGGGACAAGGTGACGCAGTGACTGGTCCAACTGGTCGAGAATCATATGAAAAAACAAAACGCACCACAAACAGGTCAGAAACTGGTCTTCGAACTGATGGTTTACAATTCGCACCAGCTAAAAAATTTGTACCTATCCAGACAACATCAGACGCTCCATCTCGTAATAAAGGAGACCTAAATGATACACAGTTTTATCATACAAATAATCCAGCTCCTGGTATTCATAGCTTTGTAGGTGGGTACACGAATGAACCTCTTAATCAAGCGCTCTATAATAGAAACATGCACGGTGCAAATTCAGACCAAGAACTTGATAAAGTTGGATTTAAAGTGGATGATAAACGTGGCCGCCCTGATCGTGCTGGAAATGCAGGAAGAATGAATGTTCGTGCAGGTCCTGTTAATCAGGTTGGATTGGTGACAACTGTTCGATCCGATTCGGATAAAACAGATGGATATACTGGACCAGTTGGTCCAACAAGTGGGGCAAATCAAACTTATATAAATAATCAGCTTTATAATTTTAATGCGTTTAAAGGTCAACCTGGTAGGTGTGATTTGGGTATTGCAAAGAGGCAACTTACTAATAATCCATTTGCACATCCACTTTCTTAATGGATGGCATATATGGGCTGCTGGGGTTCTTTGACCACATTTGGCTGGAGAAATTTAAGAACAACAAAGACAACCACGGCAAGTAGAGTAGTGGCAAGTGCAGCTAGAAGCGGGAATGCTCCGCTGGATTTATTCACCTTGATGACATTGGCAATAATCCATCTGACAACATCCATCCATGCAATGGCTGCTGCGAAACTAAATCCAGTGACGACTGAATTAAGAGATTGAGATTCCACAGCATTAAGAAGGCTAGCAAGATTGTTGACACTCATTTATATAAAGAAGAGAAATTATTATTCAGGCATAAAATCAGTTTCTTCCTGTAAAATTATACTACAAATAGTTTGTTTAATATTTTTTTTTTGATTTTTTTTAGATCCTACACTAGTAATACTTTCTGTCTCGGTCTCAGTCTCATCTGCTTCAATTTCATCTTCAGGTTCTTCATCGACATCTTCTTCTTCATCGAATTCATCACAATATGGAACAGGTATTTCATCATCCTCACCTTCATCAAATCGTGTTCCTACTGAACGATTCCAGGGACGTGGGTCGGAATCCCCAATATTGTTGAATTTTTTAAAATTCATATACTGTATGTTTTATCTACAGAATCTTTAAGCATGTATTCAATGGGACTTGTTGGGATCCATGAGTTCCATGTATCAACCGCCTGATTTATATCGTTCATAAGTTTATCACCGCCTGAATATCTTATAAAAGGATCTTCTTCTTCATCTACTTCTTCTTCTTCGGATTCACTATCCTCCTCCTCCTCATCATCATTATTTTCTGGAAATAAAGTTCCAATTTGACGACCAACAAAGTTCATAGCACTGTACTTCAATGCATACTGTACATCTTCTCCTGTCAGTATACTTCGTCCACATGCTTTCATGTACTCACCTGCCAGTATAATAGAACTTTCAAAAACAGGCTGAATAATATCAGTTGCTGATTTTATAATTTGTTCTTCCATTTATTTATATAAAGTTATTATCTATAAATAAAACACCTGCAAGACCATTTTGAACTCGCAAAATGTTATATGCAACTGCATACACCCTAATATTACATATATTTGGGTTTGGTGTAAGATTAATCCAAAGATTTTGATTCATAATACGACTCATATTCACTTGACCAGTTGGTAAATAGTTTTCTGGATCAATTGCAAAACTATAGTTATAAATTGACATGTCTGGGACGCGTGTATGATTATTCATAAACTGAACGCGGTTAAGATACAGTGCATCCGCAACAGTTGGTGATATGATATCTTCACCATTAAATTGAAGTTCTAAATTTATCATTTGATATCCTCCGGTTGTTGTATTTAAATAGTTCCAGTAGTCATTTATTGGAACTACATTTGAATCTTGGATTAAAAAATAAAGTTCTTTTACTGGATTAATAAAGTTTAGTTTGTATCCATCTAAAGAATCTGCAGATACTGGAATTGTAGTCGATGCTAACTGTAGTTGTGTTATAACATAATCAATTTTTCCATTTTGTATATAATTAACTTCTTCATCTGCTAAAAATACATATTCAACTGGTAAACTAGCTTTAAATATACCTATTTCCGTTGGATATGTTAATGTACCAATTGAATTAGTTGATGCAATTGAATAGTTATTATATAATGTTGTAGCTGTATTATATATAAGTGTAAAAAATAGATCAAGTGTTGGAGAATAAGCTATACTTACTGCCGGAAAATCAACTGGAGGGTTTAATTGTGTATTTGTTGAATAAGGAACAATGCCTGGCCATGTAACTCCTCCATCGAATGAAGTTGCTGTACAATTTGATATAACAGATCCCGAGCAAGCAAGTTGTGAAATATTAAAAGTCTGTCCATACATTGGACAATATGTAGAATATGGTCCAACTGCACCTACAATTATATTCATCGCAGTTGCTCCTATTTTATAAGTATACATGACACCATTTACATCACCTATAATAAATGCATTTAAATTGGGTGCCCATATGACAGTTACAAGTTTAGTAGTAGTAGTTATGAGTGTACTAGTTGCAAGGAATAAAGGACTTGAAAAACTTACAAGAGTATATGTACCACCTACTTGATTAGATCCCACTGCTAAAAAATTAGTTCCGTTATTATCTATTGTAATATAATTAACTGGATTAGATACATCTGAATCATTAACTCCTGAAAAATTATTTAAAAGTCCTAACGCTGAAATTCCTATTCTATAAATTGGTGTTGGTGAAGTTGCAGAATTACTTAATGTACTTCCAGTTGATACTACAATAGTAATACCTGCAGTATTCTGTGAAACACCTGTAATTGCACCCGCAAAACTTCCAAATGAAAAACTTGAAAATGGAACAAATAGTAATGTACCAAAATTATAATAATAAATAGTACTTAAAGCAATTGGTAAATTGTTTGGTGCGGGTATACATACAAATAAAGAAGATGAAGGTAACCATACAACATTTGATACTAAAACTCCGTTCATTGGTCCTAGTGCAAATAAGTTTGGTGGGGTAGGTCCATAGTTTGGTGGAATTCCCCAATTAAGTGCAACACTTGTTTGAACATTACTTTGAACATATCCACCAGCAATTACATCTGATAATGGTCTTAATTTTATTCGAATTTCAACTTCTGAACGAGTCAACGCGCAAATTGGAATAGACAGGGCTTCATTTCTCATGAAATAAAATGGTAATGGAACGATAAAGGTT
>Ga0114958_10000722_pt1 | contig 27786 bp, 22 predicted proteins | sample C_130208_EF_Meta_FD_89577 | JGI IMG/M metagenome (GOLD analysis project Ga0114958, IMG submission 89577) | Freshwater microbial communities from Lake Croche, Canada to study carbon cycling - C_130208_EF_MetaG | ecosystem: Environmental > Aquatic > Freshwater > Lake | place: Lake Croche, Canada... | reverse complement strand
CGCTCCAAATCGCGCACTATCGATGCAATCTCGTTTTCAGTAATATGTTCTGCAGCATAGTGTAAACGCAAATACGCTTTCAAATCATCCGTTACTAAGACTTTTTCGCTCACCACATGACCATAAGCAGTCGGCGGCTCCGATACGCCATCAAATTCAATCTTTCGCACTTCACCTCCTACCACATGAGTCATATCCTCTTCTTGCAATAAGTTAATAAAGGCTTGTTCTAACTGTGCTTCTGTGAATTTCATTGTTGTGCTATTATTTTCCAAAGGCCTATTTTTCTTGAACCAACTCTTTCAATTACATTATCATCCTTTAATTTTGATAAATAGTTTTCTATAGTTCTTGAAGTAACTCCCATTATTTTACCAATTTCATTTGCGGATATTGAAGGCTCAATAGTAATTAACATCAGCGTATTTTGAGCATTTGTTCCGTATTTCTTCCGCATTTCTTCCATATTTATTCCGAAAATATTCCGAAAATATTCCGAAATTATCCCGAAATTATCCCGTAAAAAAGCACTATTATTTTCATTACTCATGCTAATACGATCAGACAACAACCCAAATTCCTTTTGAATAGCTTCAAAAGACTTCGTTATAGCATCTTGACCATCAACTTGACCACCAACTTGACCACCTTGATTAACTACTAAATCATTGTGCAACGTAACTAAAATACCACCATCCAAACTAGCGATTGTAGCGTCTGGCAACCCTGCATTTTCACAAGCTTCATAAATTTTAATAGTTCCTCGTCCCCAAGAGTCTATGAAACCTGCCTTAAAACAAACATCGGCAATTAATGGATTTCTAGGTCTTGACACATGGTGCCCCTTTAAACTGGCTATCGTCATACCTTCAGGCAAATTCCCTTCGTTCCAAATAGTCAATTTGTCATCATAAACCCTAATTTGAATCATAGAACCCATATAAGTACGATGCACCAAAGCATTCAATAGCATTTCTCGGATAGCTGCTACAGGATAAGTATCTTTTTCAATGCGTTGCAAACCTTCAAAAACAATGGGTCTTGTTAGAAATTTTGAATTCAGCATTTCCGGAACTTGTTTCAATAATTCCAATATATTGCCTTCTAAAACTTCCTGAAATCTTAAATCCGCATCGTTGGTGCCAAACCGGCCTATTTTGACTTTTATATTGGGATAAAATTTATTGGGGTCCTTACCAAATAAAAGTAAAGCAGCACGTTTTAATTTATCTCCAGTAGCCAAACGCAATTTTTCGAGGGTTTCTTTTAAAGGGAGTTCCACGATCTCTTGTGGCAAACGCCCACTAGTAACAGCTTCTTTCTTAAACGCTTCTACACTTTTTGTTTCAATATCCGAAAAATTTGCACTCTCTTCAATAATATCATCCCATGTTTTACCTGCTTTTTTTAGTAAAAACTCATTGAGTTCTACTCCAGTTAATTCTAACTTGGTACTACCTGACCGATAATAATAGCGACCACGCAACGAAACAGGAACAGTATAGGGATTAACCTTTATTTGAATGTATTTTTTACCGGCAGCATCCAGGAGTTGCACATCACAAATAATACCCATAGTATTACGAATTTTGTTAGGCAGGTCTTCTAATAATTTGGCATAGTTGTCTAAATGTACTATTTCTCCAACATCATTTTTGCCAATATAAATAGTACCTCCAATAGCATTGGCAAAACCACATATCCATTTCAGATAGTCCTCATGCCAAGATTGTTTCCATTCAATGTTTTGCGATTCGCTCATTTTTTAAATTAAATATCGTTTATATATTTTAAATTTTCAAACTGCCTTTTGATACCAATTTCACCTTCTTTTTTTAATTCTTGATGTCTATATTGATCTTTCAAATTCCATGAATGATCTTCATTTGGAATTAAATGAGAAACAAATAAATTCAAATCATCAGTTATTTTATCGATAAAAATTACTTTTTGTGAAAAGCTTCTACCTGCGTCAACAGGGTTTTTAATACATTTATTCATTTCGGTTATCCCATCATTATCAAAATCGAATATAAAAACTATTTTTTTTTGTTGTGCCAATTTTTTAAAAAATGGAATTGCTTTAAAAGTTGAAATTAAATTATACATATTTCCAACACCATTAGAATCGATCAATTTATATTTTTCATCAATTAAACCTTTTTCAAAATTTTTCACATCATTTTTTCCTTCAAGAAAAATTATCATTTCGTACTTATTATTAAATACATCTTCTAGAATTCCAAATTCACCGTGATAAACAAACTTTGGTGCTAATCGTTTTAAGATTTCTCTTTTTCCCTCTTCATTATCTGCACATTTTAGTTCACGAGAGTCAGTTAATTCAAATAATTCATTTGGCTCTACTTCAACAACTGTTGAAGGTGAATGAGTAGTAAGAACTACTTTTATTTCTTTAAATTGCTCTTTGATTACTTCTATATATTGTTCTGCCAGTTTAGGATTTAAATTTGCATCAAATTCATCTAACATAATCATTTCTAATTTAGATTCCTTGGATGCAAAATAGTAGCAAATAAGTTCGAAAATTACCTTCTCTCCACTTGATAAAGAATCAAAATGGATATATGAATTAGATGAACAATCAAAGCGTTCAAAGGCAATTTGATAATTGGATTCAAATATTTGAGGAGGAACTAATTTGTATTTAAAATAACCCTTTTTATAATATTTATCTAATTCGTCATTAATTTCCTCCCATAATTTTTTTGTCCTTGTTCTTGAGTTTTTTGTTTTAAAATCTTGAAAAATTTTATTAGACATTTTATCTACAATAGACTCGATAGAACGAAATTCCCTTGTTAGCAATTCATATATATATCTTTTTAAGGTTTGCTCGCTATTAATTTTAGATTTAGTTCGTAATTCAATTTTTAATTTATCTTCTATTTTTTTCTTCTTTAAATTAAGTTTTTTGCTTTGTTCATCAGAAAGTTCGTCATTCTTATGTTTTTGAACAATGTTTTTACCATTTCTTACTCCAAAATTAGTTTGATTATCATCTTTGGAATGATTTAATTCCAAAATTAAATATTCTTCAATTTCTTTTTCAGTTATTACTCCTAATGATCGTTTAATATTATCTAAATCATCAAATTGGTACTCAGCAAGTAAATTCACAATAGATAACAAATAAGAATATCCATTATCATAATTAATAGAATTTTGATCAAATAAAGATGAATAAAAGTCTGTTTTATCTAAGAATGGAGAATCAATCCTTCCTCTTCTTAAGCCGAGAGACTCAATCTCTTCCATTATTGTGTCAAAGGCAACATCATCTTTATATCTAATTCCACCTCTATATGAAGAAACTAATCTTCTTTCGTTATTCAGTATATTAAGATTTTGGGGTGTTTTAATAAAGCATTTACTTCTATCTGGGTAATTTTCATAGAGATATTTCAGCATTGTTGATTTTCCACAACCATTTAACCCGGTTATAACAGCTAATTGAGTATTAAACTCTAATATTATTTCATTACCTATTCCTTTATATCCTTTTGGTACAATATATTTATCTTTTTTCATGGTGTTCTTTTTAAACCAATTCTTTTTCACTTTCAACCCTCGTCATCTTCGCCAACAACAAATTTTTCAATTCTTCTAGTTTTTGAACTTGAAGTTCACAAATTTCAAGATGTTTACTTATCCAAATTGATTTTTCTGAAAACTTTAATTGTAAACTGTAAGTTGGCAGTAAAAATTTTAATGTATAAAATTGTTTATGAGTCAAATCTAATTGAGCTGAAGAACCTGAAGCTAATTCATTCATAATTGAATACATTTTTTTTGTTTTTAAAAACCAATATAAAACTTCTTTATTTAAATTTGAAAAAGGATTAACTTTAAAACAATTATTATATACAACACCTGTTTTATTTCTAAAAACCAAACCAACTTGTCCAGTTCTTGAAACGATTATATCCTCTTTAACTGCAATAACATTTTTTTCAACTTTTTCACTAATAAATATTTCTTCCGTTCCATTAATTAAGTCTGTAATTCTTAGTAAAGGAATTCCTTTTTCTACAACTAAATGTTTATTTGAAGCATTCATTGCCAAACCTTGAGATAATTTAATGTATTTATTAATTAAATTTACACTCCATCCCTTAGGAATCTCACTGTCTAATTCTCCGCAAAACTCCATCTCCCCTCCATTACTTTTATAAAGGTTCCCATTTTCATCAGGAAATTCAAAATCCACAAACCATTGTTTGTAAATACTTTGTGCGGTTTCTTCAAGTTTAGTAATTAATTTACTATTTAGTGAAATGCGGTTTTGAATAACATGGTATTCTCGTACAATTGCTCTTTGTTTTTCGATTGATGGTATGGGTAAATAACAATCGTTTAACGCATCCCAATCAAATCCACCTCTAATGGCACTATCGCATTTAAAATCGGCAAATCTGTCAAATTCACTTCTTCTAAACCACATCATTAAATATTCTGGATGTAATTCTTTCGCGTCATTAACTTCAAAAACAGTATAAGCTGGAGAAACTAGTACTGGTTCCTCATCGACTTTAAGAACAACTGGAAATTTATGTACTCGTATAACAGACATAAAATCACAAGAAAATTGCCATTTATTGACAATTTTATAAACGGACATATCTGTTCCAACCACATTAGAAGTTGAAATACGAAACTCTTTGGTCATACTTAAACCTACCAGTTTATTGACTTTTAAATCTCTATTCCTATTTTCAACTTTATGAATGTAATCACCTAAACGTCTATAACTTGATTTCATAACCCAATTCTTTAAAAACGGTTAGTAAATCAACTTTTGATTGAGTTTCGGCTTGCAACAGTTCGCTAAATTCTGTTTGCAATACAGCCATTTTTTCATCAAAATCAATATTCTCGTCACGGTTTACAAACTCAATATATTTACTAGGAACCAAAGAGAAATCTTTGGCAATAACATCCTCTAATTTAGCCGAATAAGTGAATTCAGGTACATTTTGATATTGGGTTAAATCTGTTTGCCAATTGTGGTAGGCTTGGGTGATTTCCAGGATATTCTCTTCAGAAAACTGGGTGAATTTCTTCTCAAAAGGAATACCTTTTTCACGTAAATCTAAAAATAGTATTTCTTTTTGACGGTCACGATAGTTTCGTGTAGCATCAGGTAATTCAACAGTTCTTGCTTTTTTGTTTTTATTTAATATCCAAAGTGTGACACTAATATCAGTGGTATAAAACATATTTCTTGGCAAAATCACAATAGCTTCTACTACATCATTTTCAATCAGTTTTCTTCTAATTTTATATTCTTCACCACCGCCAGACAAAGCACCATTGGCCAAGATAAAACCCGCCACACCATTGTCCGAGAGTTTACTCACCATATTCAAAATCCAAGCATAATTGGCATTACTCGTGGGTGGTACGTCATAACCTCTCCAACGGGCGTCGTCTTTCAACTCATCGGCAGCTCTCCAATCTTTTTGGTTAAAAGGTGGGTTCGCCATAATGTAATCCGCTTTCAAATCAGGATGTTGGTCTTTGCCAAAGGTATCAGCAGCTACGTCACCCAAGTTGGCGGCAATGCCACGAATAGCCAGGTTCATTTTAGCCAGTTTATAGGTAGTAGCCGTATATTCCTGACCGTAAATAGAAATTTCCTTTTTGTTACCGTGGTGGTTTTCTATGAACTTAATACTTTGAACAAACATACCACCAGAGCCACAAGCTGGGTCATAAATAACACCTTTATAGGGTTCTATCATTTCGGCAATAAGGTTAACAATACTTTTTGGGGTATAAAATTCGCCTTTTCCTTTTCCTTCGGCTAAAGCAAACTTACTCAAGAAATATTCATAAACACGACCCACAATATCAGTTTGCTTGTCCTTGATGGTATCAATATTATTAATAGTATCCAACAAAGCAGCCAACTTACTCACATCCATATTCAACCTGGAAAAGTAATTATCAGGCAAAGCGCCTTTCAGCGCTGGATTATTCTTTTCTATAGTATGCAGTGCCGTATCAATTTTCAGCGCAATATCGTTTTGCTTTGAATTGGCAATAACATAAGACCAACGGGATTCCTCAGGCAAAAAGAAAATATTCGACATATTGTAGAACTCCTTCATTTCAAGGTATTTCTCTTTTCCATCGGCAATAAGTTCCTTGCGGCGTTCTTCAAACTTGTCACTGGCAAACTTCAGGAAAATTAATCCTAAAACTACGTGCTTATATTCCGATGATTCTACAGTACCACGCAATTTATTGGCACTATCCCATAAAAGCTCTTCAATTGGTTTTTCTTTTTTTGTTGTAACAGATTTTGCCATTCAGAATAAATATTATTTTAAGATTATTTTTATGCAAATTATATAATACTACAGTAAAGCAGTACATTAGACGCACTATAAAATTAATAGATTTTGTCGCTATTTGACAAAGTACTATAGTATTTTTGTCATTTAACGTCAAATATAAAATAAATTTAGTGAGTTTTGTAGTAAAATGAACTTTATTAATTTGTAAATAAAGTAGTATGAATTTACAATCATACAGAAGAGAATTATCAGCAGAAGTAAAATTAAATATCCAAAATGATTTTAACTTTAACAATGTAGCATTCAAAAACTTTAAAACTATCCGATTCCTTCACCACCAAATTAAAAGAGAGAATCACAATTCAATTATAATTTCATACGAATACTTTTATACTTTTGGAAAACTAATAAATTAAATATCAATAATAATAAAATGAATCTTTTATCAACATTCCCTGAAATAGATAAGTTTTTCCAAAACGATCAGTTTACGGATGTAGAACTAAATATTTTTTTGGCCCAAATAGAAAAAAATTACTCAGATAAAAATTTACAAAAAGCTGCAATAAGTCTAATAAATTTAGAAATACATAAATTTGATATTGAGAAAAATATTGTAAAAGGAATAACTACAATTGAAAAAATTCCAAACAAGAAAAAACTTCCTTCAAAATCAAAAATAAAAACTCCTGATTTCTCAGCAGAACTATTAAAATTAAAAAAATTAAAAATAGAGCAAATAGCAAAACAAATCGATTGGAGTTTCATTAAATTAAATTCTTTTTTAAAGCATAAAAAAATAATAAAATCAAATTATAGCTATTTAAACGAGGGTGAATTTAAAAAAATTGAAGAAATGTTAATATCAAGATTGACCGCCATTAAGAGAATTGAAAAATCTAATTCAATTGCTGAAACTGTTCGCGTTAAAAAAAATAAAACTATTAAATCATTATACAAAGGGAATGATGTTTATACTAAAATCGAAAAAAATGGTCTTGGTAAAGTTATTTACATTCGTAAATCTTAATTAATCAATTAATTAGTATGAATAACAAAACAGCAAAAGAAAAAAAAGAACATCACATTATTACAGCTAATCTAAAATTGGCTCCAATTGAAGTAACGAACAATGATATAGTCCTTACTGGAGAAGTTTTTAAATATAAAAACAGTGAAGTAGAAAAAAAAATAAAACTACATTTTGAATATGATTTATATCTAGACATCCTCCTAGATATAAAAAAACACAAAAGAAGAAAACATTTATATTTTACTACTTCAACCTATAGTAAATTCAGTAATATACAAAACGATTGGTATTGTAATGAAGGTATTGTTGGGGCCTATTCCGATAAAAATGAAAATTGTTTAATCATCAAGGAATTAGTTTAAAGAATTATCGTAAAACATTGAAATACAATCTAAAATGGTGATTTAAAACACAATTTACATGTTCAAAAAATGAATAGGATATTTGTTGAATTTTCTTAAATTTACTACCTAAGATTTAATTTATTTTTAAATATTAAATGAAACAGTATTTAGCAGGAAATATATTAGATAACATTCTTGATGTTTTTGAAAAAAAATCATCAAGGAAAAATGCTGCAACAAAACTAGTAAATTGGTTGTCTTACAGTAAAAAAATATAAATACCACCTTTAAAGCCCACATCAGAAACTATTTTTAGTGCTGTAAATTTAAACAATAATCAAAATAATAAGAACAATGGATTTATTTAGTCAAAGTGAAGAAAACACAGAAAGAAAGTTTGAAATATTTTCTCTACTAGATGGTGAAATTTTATTTATGAAAAATTTCTTAAAGCATAATGAAGCTTTAAATTATTTCAATAAATTAAGTTCTTCTATTAATTGGAGGCAAGAGGAAATCAAATATTATGGTAAAATATATCCTGTACCGAGAAAAACAGCTTGGTATGGTTATGAAGGATTTGACTATTCATATTCAGGAATTAATTGCAATCCTGAGCCATGGACAACAGAACTTTTATTTTTAAAAAATGAAATTGAAAAATTTTTACCCGAAGAAGATTTTAATAGTGTTTTATTAAATATGTATCGTGATGGCAATGATAAAGTAAGTTGGCATGCTGACGATGAAAAAGAATTAGGATTAAACCCTACAATTGCTTCATTGAGTATAGGAGAAACAAGAAGATTTGATTTAAAACACAAAAGTAACCCTGATTTACAATATAAATTTGAATTAACACCAGGTTCATTAATTATTATGAGAGGTGCTTTACAACACAATTGGTTGCACCAAATACCAATTCAAAAAAGAGTTACCCAACCAAGAATAAACTTAACGTTTAGAACCATCAAAGTATAATTCATGGAGATATATGATAATATTGTTGATGGTTTGAAGCAGAAAAAAAGCGCAAATTTATCTATAGATGAATATCTTCAATCTTTACAAAATCCAGTAAAGGCTTTAAGAGTTGCATATAGAAATATGCCTGTTGTGGTTGCTTATGAGAATAAAGATACTCAAGCAGCTTATCTAACAACCTATCTACCTCATTACTATCAACTCATCTATAAAATATTTTTAGAAGATGTTCCAGAAATTTTTCAAAACAATGAAGTTGTTGCATTAACCTTTATTGGAGGTGGTCCCGGTTCGGAGGCATATGGAGCAATAAAGTATATTGTTAACAATTGCCCTAAAGTAAAGAATATCAATATAACAATTTTAGATATTAATGCAGACACATGGTCATTTAGCCATGATATTGTATTAAATAGCTTGATCAAATCAATTACAGATGGAAAAATTAATGTCGATTTAAAAGCTATTTTTTTCGATATAGTTTCTACTTCTGATATTGATAAAGTAAAGGAAATAATTAAAAAAACTGATTTATTAGTTATTCAAAATTGTTTAAATGAAGTTGCAAATATTAATCTACCTTCATTAAAAAATAATATAAATCTACTTTTCAAATTATTACCAAATAGTTCGTATTTATTGATGTCTGATTTAACTTCAGGGGTAAGAACTACTATAAAAAATTTAGAAAAAATGTTGGTTGATGATTTTAACCCTAAATTTTTAAAAACAACTCTCAATTTACCAAACTCAAAAGCACTTATATCTGTTCATCACAGACCAACTCCTATCATAGTCAAAAATTTATTAAACTATTCAGATGGTTTAATTCCAAGAAAAAACCTCAATTATGATTATTCTATTCTGTCAAAAGGAGTAGTCGAAGAAAAAGTTGACAACACTTCTTTAGGTTTTACTGCTATATATCGTCCTTTAGATTTTAAGAAATTAGATGCCAACGATTATAGCCATAAAAAAACATTTATAGGTATTGATTTTGGTACTTCTACAACTGTGGTTGGGATTGCTTTACTTGAAAACAATAAAATCGTTTTAAAGACAATTCCAATAATACAAAAGGATCATTTAGGCGGTATTTCTAGAAGTCCTCTGGTTCCTTCAGTAATTTCAATTGTAAATGGAAATCGATTATTAGTGGGAAAACATGCTGCAGAGAATAAACCATTTCTTGAATATGGCAAAAACACTTGGCATTCATTTAAACAAAATTTGAATAACTTAGAAGATGAACATTATCCAAACTCTGTTTTAGTTAATAATCCCTCGTACAAAATAAGCAATGCAAATGAAGGATTAACATTCTTTCTAAAATATATCAAAGACAAAATATTTGAATATTTAAAAAATGAAAATCTTTCACAAGATGTTGAATACTCTATTAGTGTTCCTGCGGCTTTCTCATCGAAAGAAAAACAAAATTTAAAGTCTTGTCTATTAAAATCAGGGATTGATTGTGAAGACACACCTTTTATGGACGAGCCTAATGCGGCATTAATAAATTATTTATTTGAAGAGAACGCAAATATTCCCAATGGAGTAAACGAAAAAATTCTAGTGCTAGATTTAGGTGCTGGCACCGTTGATGTATCAATTCTTGATATAGAAAGCAATCAAGACGGCCTAAGTTCAAAACTTCTGTCAATAGTAAGGCTAGGGAATATTGGCGGGAATGTTATTGATGAAATTATAGCACAACATATTATCAAAAAAAACAAACTAACTTCTACCTTAAGTAAATCGTTGAATATAGAATTAGTTAGTTTATGTGAACAATTAAAGATAAAATTATGTAAAAGTATCATTACTGACAAGTCAGTTAATTTTGAATTACCTAGTAAATCAATATCAAATGAAACTGTTGTAATAATGAGTACAGATAATTTAAGAGGTTGCAACATTCCCACCATTAATTTAGATTACAATGAATTTAATAGTATTATGGTTGAATATTGGAATGGTAATGAAATATTGGATGGTATTAAAACTACAATAGATAAAGCTTTAAATGATGCTAATTTAACAGTTAATGATATTGACAAAATAATTGTCACAGGTGGTGGTGGTCGAAATCCGTATATTAAGAGTTTAGTTGCTTCATTATTTTATAATTCCCAAATCATTATTCAAGATAATATTCAAGAACAAGTAGCAAGAGGTGTGGCATTACAATCATTTGTTTTGAACAGTTTTGGAAAAAATATCATTACTCCAATATTGAGTAACAGTATTTATATTGAAGGAAGTAATAAGCAAATAGAATTATTTAAGACCGGTATTGCTATTCCTTCTGATGAGTTAGATATTCATATTCAAGAAAAAATGTCACCAGAGAAAAGATATGTTTTAAGTTATTCAGAATTAAACAAAATAAATAAGAAATACTTTGAAATACCAGAAAATGAAAGTGTTGAGAAATTAGTTTTCTATTTAGCTCCAGACCAAGAATTAAAATGTGACATTATTTATAGTAATTTTGTAAAAGAAGCAAAAGAAGTATTTAATGCACCTAAAAAACAATTAATTAATTTAAAATAGTTATGTTATGCAATGGATGATAACGGAGGATAAACTAGGTGCAGACCAAGTAAATGTTATAGATGAAATTACAAAAATTACAGATAAACCTATATGGATAAAAGGTCATGCTGGCAGTGGTAAATCAGTTTTATTGTTACATTCACTAGCAGATTATCTAGTGTTAAACCCCACTGCTAAAGTTACTGTAGTTGTATTCACTAGAGCTTTAGTCGATTTACTATCTGTTGGTCTTAGACAAATTCCAAAATTAAATGGTAAAAATATTCCAGTGCAAACTATTTATGACTTGAAACGGAAAATGGAAATCCCAACAAACAGATATGATGCTATATTTTGTGATGAAATACAAGATTTGCCAATTGATTTTATTCAATCAATTAAAAACTTTTGTACACATTTAATTATTGCCGGAGATGCAGAACAGTCGATTTATAATAATGTCCCTGGTTTTGTTGGTAATACAGCAACACCTCTTGAAATAAAAAATGGTATTATCCCAATTGAAAAAAATTTAGGAATTATATATCGACTTACTACATCAATTCTTAACGTTTTGAAAAAAGTATTTCCAGCAATGCTTGCAGATATGCCAAATATAGCTAGAGCTGATACAGAAATTAAATTGTATAAAGCAGAGACTATTGATAAAGAAATCACTTTTTGTTGGGATGATATTAAGAAGACAAATATTCTAAGATCTAGTGAAGTAAGTGCAGTTTTGATAAGTGGTCACGATGCAATAGTTTTTTTTGTTAATAAAATTTTAGAATTGGAAGGTAAAAACGTTTGGGTTAGGGTTAATAATCCAGATGGTAAACCAAAATATGATTTGATGAACAATCATCTTGAAAACGCAAATGTTGCATTGATTTACATTGGTAATAATTATGGTTCATTGGTAAAAGCAGACAAAGAAAATAAGGTTGTCATTATGACTTATCATAGTTCAAAAGGGTTAGATTTTGACTATGTGTATTTACCTATGGTAAATAATGATATGTATATACATTCTAATGTAAATTCTCTTCTCCTTGTTGCCCTGTCAAGGTCTAAAAGTGGTTTGTTAATTAGCTACACAGATACGATATATTGGGGATTAAATCAGTTCTTAAAAGATGTAGAGGTAAAGCCTATTCCTGTTAATGATAATTTAGATATAATTTTTTAATAATATAATAATGATAGTAGCAATAGAAAGAAGCAAGTTTATATATTTATATAAATACAATGAAATAAGCATCGATACTAATCAAGTTATTGACTTGTCAGTTGAAAAAATCATTAAATCAATAAAAGAGTTTAATCAAAATTTGATTAATGACTTTGATAGAATTTTACCAATTTTCGAACAAGACCATGAAGTTATTCTACTTGAAATTGATAAAAATCATATATTAATTGAGGGAAAATTAAATATTTTCTTTAGAGCGATTTTGAGTATTTATCCTTTGACTAACATTGGAAGTCAATTATTGCAAGGTAAAATCAATGATAATTTTATCATAAATGAACCGGTTTTTGAAGAAATAATAGAAGAAGTCAAAATTAAACGGACACTAAAAAACAGAAAATTAGCAGCAAATAATATTCTAAATTTATTTTCTTTAAATATTGATAATCAAAAATTTAATTTAATTGAAGAGAGTTTAGAGAGAATTTTATTAAGTAAGAATAACAATAATAAATTCACTTCATATTTAGACTATTTATTATCATACAATAAAACACCTAGCAATATTCCAGATGGTAATGTAGAATTTTTATGTAAGATTGGAGTAATTGTTTTGAACTATTTGCAAAAGGATGAAGTAAACTTTTTCAAAGGACCATACTATAAATCGTGTTTGAATTTTAGTAGTGAAATCAATGAGGGTAGTATTTTCAATTCATATTTAACTTTCATTGAAATAAAAGACAATGATTTTACATTAAGTTTAGATAAACTTAAAAGCAATATAGATATTGATATTCCAAAAGTTGATGTTTTTAAAGCTTCATATTTTTTTATTGCATACAAAGCATTTTTAAATAAGAATGATAAAAATATTGAATTATTAAAAAAAGAAATTGAACAATTAATTTTCGACGATGAAACAACAGCTGCATTTGTTTTAGCAATGATTGGATATGCCTTTTCATTTGAATTATTGTATGAAAGTTTACATTCTTTAAACAATGCGCCATTAATAAAAAAATCATCAAATCATTTAAACCTCGAAAAAGCGTCTTCTATCACAATAAATGACAAAGAGAAAAAACCAAAAATAAAAATCACAAAAAATGTAGAGGATGTAATAGATGAAAATAAATCGACCTCTGTTTTAGAAGGACATTCAATTCCAGTAATTGTTTATGAAAGTAATCTTAATAATGAGAATACATCTAAAACAGTTATAACTTTATTTACTGACGATGATAATAGTATTGAAACAAATAAATCTATTATTGATGATGAGATAACAAAGTCAGTACCTGAACTATTATCTTGGATTGATAGTCATAAATCAATATCAAAAAGTGCAGCCACCGAATGGAAAAAGTTTATTAAAAAGTATCTAAAATATGGAAATCATTCGTTGATAGATATTTTTAATAAAGTAAAAAACGAAAATTTGGATAAAAAATTAACGGCAAAAATGCTCATTGATTTGGAAAAATTTTATACTCAACAATAATTTTTTTATTGTAATGAAAAGATTATAACAGGGTAATAAGAAATAAGAATTCTATTTATATAATATAAAAAAAGCAACAAATTGATTGCTTAAATCTTTGTTTAGTAAATTCTACAATGACAAAAAAATCTAGTAATAAATCTCAAAAAGAAGCATTCCTATTCTATTTAAAAAAAATGGATATGGCTATGTTAGATATTGTATTACCTGATAATATAAAATATTTTGGCGCAAATAAGGCTGATTTTTTAGACAGAATTGCTTATATGGCAAATCAATTTAAATTAGCTGGCGAAGCAACTCCACTAAACATTAATCAAAAAGACGAATTCAGTAATTCATATTACCTAACTTCAAATATTTTAGATTTTGAACAAGAATTTATTATTGAAGAAAAAGAAGGTTGTATTTCAAATATTTCATCTAGTCTAGTAATAAACTCCTATGAGGAATTAGAAGAATTACATTGTTTAGAAATCTTTTTCGGGTTAGATGAAAGAACAGATTTTATACCTACACCGGATTATGTTATAAAATTGCATAAATGCAGAAACGCCTTCGAAGAAATAGTAAATGATAATATTCAAATTCTCGACAATTATAAAATATCAAATTGGATTAAAAAACATAAATCGCTTTATAAAGAGATAAAAAGTGATACTTTAATGTTTAGATTGAATGATTTTAAAAACCTGTACTTCACTCTAAAATATATTAAAGAGCAATTAAAATGTTCTTTAGCTGCTGAAATCGCAGTAAGATCTTTTGATGATACAAGTTACAATACAATTCAAAAATGGAAAGAAGATTATAATAGATTATTTTTTTGTGAACTTCAATCTTTTGAAGTAGGTTTCTCTATTCTTGATAGAACTATTGGTACTTTAAAAATGAATAGTTATCCCAGTATTATTTTTAAAGGCACAGAATTTTTCTCAATATTTGAGTTTAATAAATTATATATGAAACATTGTGATTTTCATCCAATACTGATTGACGATGATGATATTCCTTTTTAATAATTTAATTTATCACACATTCTAATCTACAATGGACGACTATACTAAATATATAATATTAAGCCATTTACATTGGATAGAAAACGGCATGACAGAAGAAGATATATATAAATCCTATCGAGAGATAAAGGACGAAGATATTTTTTCAGGAGTGAACATGCGTCAAATCCAAGAAAATATGGGCTATAAAGTAAATTATAAAGAAGTAATTACCGCTTCCGATTATGAAAAAATTATATTTTTATGGATTAGTCTTTCAAGAGTTAGCTTTGATTTATCATTTGTAAAGTTTTGTACAAACCTTGAAGAAATTAATATTGGCTGTTTTGATGAAGTAAATTTAGATGTGTTGAGAGAAAACACCAAATTAAAGCATATAATAGCAAATGGAAATAAAATTGAAAATATAGAGGCTTTATACGCTCATACTAATCTTGAAGTGTTAAATATTGAAAATAACCGTTGCTGCTCTTTAAAACCTATAGCACACTTAAAGAATTTAAAAAAAATTGATGTAGATTTAATTGACAATGAAATTGATGCATTAATGATTCTAAAAAATAATCTCATCTGTAATATGGATTATTTGGTTTCAGGAAGTGCTACTGACTTCGAGAAATTCAATTTTCCTTACTTTCATATAATTATTCATAAAAATGAAACTCAAATCAGTTTTGCAGTTGAAGCTATTGAAAAAGCTGGGAAATTTACACAGGAATTAAAATTCCCAAAAGAATTAGTTCTATTTCAGACATTTCAAGACAAATACCTTGATGCTGTAAAAAAAGATTTAATCTCTCGTTTAGAAATAATTACAGGAGCCCCAGTAGTTATTAATTTAGAGGAATTAGTATATTACCAAAACAACTATATGTTCGAATATATCCATTTTATTTAAAACGCCAGTCAACCACAATTTAGCACACATAATACTATTTAATGAAGCAAAACATGATTATTTACCTTTTTACCTTTATTTAATGACACCAGAACAACTAAAATTAATACAACAACTTGCAGAATTAGGTGATGTTACCATTGTAAATAGAGGAGTAACTAATCTGGTTAATGCTATTTCACAAATGGATAGTAAAGCACTTGAATTAATTTTAGAAGACAATGTCAGTTATCAAGATACTACCAAAACAATTTTTCTTGAAAAGTTGAACGAAGTTTTTAAGGAGTTTAAAAAAGAGGACAATAAACTAATTGCTTATCAAGGTAAATGCAATTCTAATGAATGTTCAAATAAAAACAAAAATGGTTTTTCATTTGTGGGTAATAAATCAGGTCGCTACATAAATTTCATTATCGAAGAAAACGAAAATGGGACTGTAAAAGACCTATACACTTGTTCTGTTTTTTGCACCGATGAAAATGTTATTAATGAAAATAAAAGAAAACTTGATATTACAGTTTATAAGGATGAACAAGTAAATTTCACACCAACATCAACTTATAACTTTATCAATAATAAATCAATCAGTGCAATAAATGAAATTAAGCAATTCAATGATAGTGAAATTTCAAAAGAAGAATTAATTACTTGGATTAAAGAATATGAAGATTTATATAATTCTTTGAATTGGAGAAATAATTTTTACAGAAATCATTATTCCTTTTACTGGCTGTATAGTCGTATCAATGAAATTTATAAATTCTTAGAAATTGAAAATGAAGCTAAAATGGGGGTTGATGAATTCAAATCTATTGATCTTAATAACGAAATAGATTTGTTAAAATGGTTAGTGAAGTATGAACATTTATATTATGAATTGTTATTACTATGTGCTAATATCGTGACTGAAGAAAGTTTACAAACCGGTACTTCTATTTTACACAAAGACTATAATATTTACTTCAAAACAGATATTTTAAAAAACTGTATTGAATTAGAGGAACTTATTGATAAACACTACAACGAGAAATTGAATAAATACAATACACTAACAAAGGAAGAACAAGAAAATCAGATACCTTTCGATGATGATTACGAAGATACTTCATCTCTAAAATACCATTTACAAATCAGAAATATAATTTAAATAATATGCAATATATAATTAAGAAACATGGTGATATGCTCGAAAAGGAGGCGTGTTCTTTTATAGAGCAAAAATTTCAAAATTACGAGTCAGTTTGGCAAATTTTTATAGGAAATACAGGTAATGCAATAATGGCATCATTGCCAAATTATGATGAAACAAAAAGAGCAAATTTTGCTGAAAACAGTTACACGGTTTTAGAATCATTATTTGTGTTGCATAAAATTTTAGAAAGTAATATATTTTCGAAAGAAATTAAAACTTTTGAAGAGTATTTAGATTATAGTAAATCATATATTACTTTTTTTGCTTATTTGGGAAGAATTCATGATACAGTAATAAAGGCATCAAGTGTTTTTAAATATAATAATTCAAATTTTTTATCAAAAATTCATAGATTTTATGAATCTAGAAATATTATAATTCACGGAAAAAAAATTCCTTTCATTTTTGATGATTTAGGCTTAGTAAAAGTACCAACATTACATATCAGTGAAGCAAAAGGAATAAATTGGAATGATTCAGGTAATAATTGGAAAGATATTTCAAATATGAATTCAAATTATATTTCCGACATTACAACTAATTTATTTGAGGAATTATTAGAAATTATAAATAATGAATATGCTGTCTTCTTAAATTTAATTCATGAAGATTTAAAAAAACTAAATACAAGTTTAGTTTTTGAGTATGATGAAAATATTATTCCTAAAAACAAAAGCATATTAATTACATCGATATCAGGTAGTTCTGTTTCCGAATTATCAGAAATTAAACCTGAAATAATATTTGGCAAGAAATAGTCTAATCAATATTATATTAATTATATAGACTGAAATTCATACATTTACGACATGAAATAAAAACAAATACATATAAACTAATAGCGAAGCTATTAATTAGTGCCTCAAAATCGCCAAAATTCTAAAGCACTACAAAATTAATAAGCGAACGCTTACGCCTTTAGTTTTAATAAAAACAACGAAACTAAAAACTAAAATTATTATTTATGAAAGCAAACTATTTTAAATCAGTCTTGATAATCATGTTCGCATTTAAGAGCGTAATATCTTCCGGGCAAGTAAAGCAAATTTCTACACCAAATATCAGTAACCCTTTTCAAACCAAAAAAGGTAATGCAAATCAAAATGTTTCAACTCCCAACAAAAATGACACAATTAAAAAGACACAATTAAAAATTGAAAACTATGAAGGTTCTTTTTATGTAGATTTGTCTAAAGAGAATAGAACTTCTGAAAATGTTGCTAAAGATTTTAATTCTTGGTTCAATTTAGATTCCAATCATTCTTTTGTGTTATTATCATCAAAAACAGATGAATTAAATTTAACCCATAATTATTACCAACAATACTACAAAGGTTCGTCGATTGAAGGCGCAATATTAATGTTACATACTAAAAATGGTATCGTCTATGCTTCAAATGGACAAGTAGCTCAATTTGAAGAAATTGAAGTTGAATCAAAAATTTCAAAAGATAACGCTGTTATAATTGCAAAAGAACATTTAAAAGTTTCGGAATTAATATATACATATCCTGTTGAAGCTATAATAGCTAAAATCCCTAATGGAGTTAGTTTTGACTATAAATTTGTTCAAAAGGTTAGAATAGATTCAACTAATCCATTTGTAATGGCTAATGTTTATATTGATGCAACTAATGGTTCTGTTTTAAATACAGTTAGTTTAGTTACAAATTGCATGAACACTACTTCTGAAGCTGTTAATGAAATAAAACCTTTTTTGCCTATTAATTTAGCTTCAAGTGAACCTGAAAATATAATATTAGCTGATACACCAGCAACTGCTAATACAATGTATAGCGGTACTCAGTCTATCATTACAGATAGTTTTAATGGGGCGTATAGATTAAGAGATAATACACGTAATATTCAAACTTTTGATGCTACAAATGCAACTGGAGCAATACCCGGAGGATTAACAAATGCTGTAGATTATTCAAATAATTCTACAACTTGGGCGACTTTTCCTGTATTGACTTCATTTTCAATTTCAACTTTATCGCAAAACTGGTGGTATTCAGCTATTGGAGACACAAGCCCTGATTTGTATATCAAAGTTAAAAATGCTTCAAATGTAGTTGTCTATGATGGTCGTAATAACTATCGTAATAACACATTTCCTCCTCTCACTTTTTCATTATATATCCCTTTAGTGTCACAACCCTATACAATAGAAATATGGGATTATGACCCAGTTGGTGGTGATGATTTTGGTGGTAGTTATCCAATAACATCAACAAGTGGTAATTGGTCAGTAAACGGTAACAGCGGTAATTACAATGTATTTGCTTCTGGATACAATCCTGAACTTGATGTCCATTGGGGTATGGAAAAAACATATGATTTTTATTTAAACGTTTTTAGTAGAAATAGTTACGATACAAATGGTAGTGTTATCAAAAATTATATCAATCCACCTTCTCCAACTTTTGATAAAAATAATGCGGGGGCATATGCCTTTCCATTTAATTTTATGTATTATGGTGTAGGAGATGGTCAAAGATATAGACCTTTGGTAGGACTTGATATCCAGGGACATGAATATTCACACATGGTAGTTAATTACAGGCAAAATCTTTACGCAGATGTTAATAATGTCAATAATAGTTTAAATTACCAAGGTGAGTCTGGAGCTTTAAATGAATCATTTGCAGATATATTTGGAACTTGTATTGAGTTTTACGCAAAGCCAGCAACGGCTAATTGGACACTTGGTGAAGATTTCACCTTACCTGCTGGTAGTTTTGCTAGGTCAATGTCAAATCCAATTTTAGGGTCTCCACCCCAACCAGATACCTACAAAGGTTTGTTATGGTATAATCCAAACTGTGGAACTCCATCGAATTCAAATGACAAATGTGGTGTTCATATCAACAGTGGTGTTCAAAATTTTTGGTTTTATTTACTGAGTCAAGGAGGTTCAGGCACAAATGATATAGGTAATACATATAATGTTGTAGGAATTGGAATAAATAAAGCAAGACAAATTGCATATAAAAACTTAACCACCAAACTTCCCAGCTATAACTCTACATATATGGATTCCTATTTTGGTTCATTACTTTCTGCACAAGAAATTTATGGAGCTAATTCTCAAGAGTATAATTCTGTAAGACAAGCTTGGTATGCCGTTGGCATAGGAAACAGTCCAAATTCTCCTTGTAGTGGAACAACAAATTTGACAGCAAGCTCAGGAACTTTTACTGACGGTAGTGGTCTAGCAAATTACAATGATAATGCAAATTGTACTTGGTTAATTAATCCTGCTGGAGCCACTCAAATTTCGTTAAATTTCACAGCATTTAATACAGAAGCCTCTTATGACTTTGTTAGTGTATATGATGGTCCAGATGATACATATCCTTCGTTAGGCACATATTCTGGGAGTACTTTACCTTCAACAATTTCGACAACTGCTGGTATAGGTGCCATGTATGTAAAATTCACATCAGACATTTCAAATACTTTCAGTGGTTGGTCAGCTAATTATACTTCATTAGTTACTGCACCAGCGTGTAGTGGGTTAACAATGCTTACAACTCCGACTGGAACTTTTAGCGATGGTTCAGGCTCTAATAATTATACAAATAACCAACAATGTCTATGGTATATAGCGCCACCTTGTGCGACAAGTGTAACTTTATCCTTTACTTCATTTAATACAGAATTAAATTATGATGGCGTTGCTATATATGATAGTTTAACAGCAACGGCACCAATTGCTGCATTTACAGGAACTTCAATTCCAACTTCTGTTACTTCTTCAACAGGTGTAATGATAGTTGCTTTTATAACTGATTTTTCAACAACTTCTCAAGGTTTTTCAGCTAATTATACATCAACTGGTTCGTCATTTTGTTCGGGAACAACAACTTTAAATACTGCTGATTTTGGCACTATTTCAGACGGTAGTGGAACAAATAATTACTGTAACAACAGCAATTGTTCATGGCTAATTCAACCGCCAAATGCAACAAGTGTAACTTTAAATTTTACAGCTTTTGATTTAGAACAAGCATCAACAGATGGTATAACTATTTATGATGTGGTTGAAGTATATGACGGTACTTCTTCAAGTGCACCGTTGCTTGATAGATTCTTTGGCAACAATCTTCCATCAGCTGTTACATCAACAGGTGGTAGTATGTTCATTAAATTTACTACAAGTATTTCAGGTACTTACCAAGGTTGGTCTGCATACTATACTTCAACTCAAAATTCTTATTGTAATTCTTCAACATCCACATTAACTGATTCAAGCGGAACATTTACAGATGGTAGTGGACTAGATAAATACGCAAATAATTCAAATTGTTCATGGTTAATTCAACCAGCAAGTGCTAGTTCAATCACATTGTCGTTTTCTGCATTTGATACTGAATTAAATTATGATGGAGTAATTGTATATAATGGGGCAAATAGTTCTGCCCCAGTTTTAGGTCAATTTACTGGAACTACAATACCTTCTTCAGTTACCTCTACAGGTGGAAGTATGTATGTTGTTTTTCTTTCAGATGAATCATTAAGAAGTAATGGTTGGAACGCTAGTTATAATTCAACAACTTTAGGCATTAATGATTTTAGTTTAAACGAGAATATTAAAATTTATCCTAATCCTACATCTGGCATTTTTTCTATACAGTCCACATTAGATGAAAATGTTAAAGTTGAAATATTTGATATTTTAGGTAAAAAAGTACTGAAAACATATACTGTAAGTAAGGGCATAAATAATATCAATGCCTCTGATTTAAGTAAAGGAATTTATCTTTTAAAATTAATTAATGAGAAATGTTCAACTAGTCAAAAATTAATTATTGAATAGTAAATTTTTATAAATGAATTTTAATGCCTCACTTTTGTGGGGCATTTTTTGTTTTTAATTGATAATTATCTCATTCAGCTGCACAAAAATCGCTCCTAGTCCAAGTATTCCTAGCATCAATTCTTTGTTTGCTTCATTTCGCTAATTTCATTTCTAATAGCGAGAATACCTTTTTTCGTTCGGTGGTAAAAAGGAATATTTGTATTCACCATAGCATTTCCCTATTTTTGTTTTTCTATTAAATAATATTCAATATGAAACTCCAATACTGCTCCGACCTACATTTAGAGTTCCCAGACAACAAAGAGTACATCCTGGATAATCCAATTGAACCAACTGCTGATATTCTTATTTTAGCAGGAGACATAGTGCCATTTGCAATTATGGACAAACACAATGATTTCTTTGACTACATTTCAAGGAATTTTAAAATGACGTATTGGATTCCAGGAAACCACGAGTATTACTATTACAATGTTGATAGTAGCAACTTTTTAGAAACACAAATCAGAGAAAATATTTATTTAGTAAACAATTGCGTAAAAGAAATTTCCGGAGTTAATCTAATTTTTTCCACATTATGGTCAAATATTTCTGAGGAAAAACGCTGGGTAATTCAACAAAGTCTTTCCGATTTTAAAGTAATCAAATACAAGGACTATCTATTCAATGTGGATGATTACAACGCATTGCACAAAGGAAGCTTAGAATTTATACAAAATGCTTTAGCCACAAAATCAAATAATAAAACAGTTGTGGTTACTCACCATGCTCCTACTTTTGTAAAGTATCCTGAAAAATATGTTAATAGTAAAATAAACGAAGCTTTCGCTACCAACTTAACAGACCTAATCCAAGACAGTACTATTGATTATTGGATTTATGGCCACCATCATTCGAACATCGGAAAATTTCAAATCGGAAATACTAAATTAGTTACCAATCAATTAGGTTATGTTAAATACAACGAAAACGGCGGATACAACAATAAAGCAATTATTACAATATAATTAAACAAAAAAAATATAGTAATAAATTGATTTTAAATATAATAAACCTATATTTGCACAATAAACCTATAAGGTTTATTATAACAATTATTAGTTTATTATGGAAAAATTAAAAGAATACATCCATCAAATACTTGGAAAAGACCTTGAAATAAAAGAGCTGCCAAAAGACGATGCCAATAAATTACCTTTTCTTTTCAAGAACAATTTTAATTTTTATGTAACTCATTTACACAATCACGAATTAATTTTGGTACAAGTCAATAAAGAAGATGCTTTCAATGCTGTACAATTAAGACAACAAGTGTTAGCAATCCAAAAGATATTAGACAAAAGAATTATTATTGTCACTGAAGATATAACGGCTATAAACCGTAAAAGACTTATTGACCAAAAAATTAGTTTTATAGTTCCCGGAAAACAAATGTTTCTCGCAGAATTACTTATTGATATTCAAGATTTTAATAAGGACAAAGCTTTTCAAAAAGAATGGCTCTTACTTCCTTCAGCACAATTAATCTTGCTATATCAAATACTGCACAAAGAAGATAATTTAGGTCAATACACCTTCAAAGAGCTAGCAGAAAAATTCCAATACACACAAATGGGAATCACAAAAGCAATAGAAAATTTAAAACGATTAGCAATTGTTGCGGTAGTTGGAACAAAAGAAAAAAATATGGTATTCCAAAATGAGGCACAAGACCTTTGGAAAAACATAGAAAAGCATCTTATAAATCCTGTCCTAAAAACAGTGTATGTAGATGAAAAGCCGACAATAAAAATGTATGGTTCTAACGCTACAGCATTGGAAGAATACAGTAATATGAACCCGAGTAAATTGGAATATTTTGCCATAGAAAAAACAAAATTCTATGAATTAGAAAAAAGCAATCAATTAGTAAATCTAAACTATGAAAGCGGCAACTATGCTTTAGAGGTTTGGAAATACAATCCGGAATTAATTACAAAAGGAATAACAAAAAAAAATAATGTAGATCCATTGTCTTTATACATCAGTTTAAAAGAAGGGTTTATTGACGAAAGAACAGACATGGCATTAGACCAAATAATAGAAAAATACGTATGGTAAGAGGTTTAGAAATATTCAGACAACATTTTAAAGATTTCACGGATAATTATGTGATTATCGGCGGTACTGCTTGTGATATTATCATTGATAATATTGGTTTAACACCAAGAGCAACAAAAGACATTGATATCATTTTAATAATAGAAGCATTAAGTCCAGAATTCGTGGCTCATTTTTGGGAATTTGTAAAACAAGGAGATTATGATGTCAGAGAAAAAAGTGAAGAAGATAGAAAATACTATCGTTTCCAAAAACCACAAGTAGAGGAATTTCCATTTCAAATTGAACTATTTTCAAGAATTCCCGATTTATTAGATTTGAATGAAGGAACACATCTAACTCCAATTCCAGTTGACACGGAGATTTCAAGTTTATCGGCAATTTTAATGGATGATGACTATTACAATTTCACAATCCAACACAGCCAATTCAAAAATGGAATTCATTTGGCCAATACAGAAGCATTAATAGGCCTAAAAGCTAAAGCATTTCTAGATTACAAAACCCGTAAAGAAAACGGAGAAAAAATTGATGAAAAGCAGTTGAGAAAACATAAAATGGATATTTTCAGATTGCTATTATTATTAACTCCAGAGGATAACTTTACAATTGCTGAAAGTATCAAATCAGATATTGCAAATTTTGTAGAAGTGGTAAAAGATGATTTGCCAGACAAACAAATTTTCAAAGAAATGGGTGCTGGAAATGTGAATGTAACAGAATTATTTAAGCAGTTAGTTAAGGCTTTTAATATTTAATAAAATAAAAATCAGTAATGTATCTATCAAAAATAAAAATTAAAAGCTTTAGAAATTTTAAAGACAAAGAAGTATTATTTAATGAAGGCGTTAATGTTATTATTGGACATAATAATGCAGGAAAAACAAATTTAATTAAAGCATTATCAATGGTTATCGATCATAAGGAAACAAAACGATTAGATGTTGATGATTTTAATAAACACACTACGTTTACTGAACTGAAATCAAACCCTCCAAAAATTAGTATTAATGTAACCTGAATATAAATAAAATTTATACTTTTGTATAATATTACAATGATAATCAAAATATAAGAGTTACATTGGTATTATATTTGATTGATACTAAATAATGAAAAACAAAGTAAACATAGCAACAATCTTTCCTAAGCACCTATTTTGGGATATGGATTATGATAAACTAAATCTTCAAAAAGATAAAGCAATCATCATCCCAAGAGCTATGTATGCAACAACTCTAGATACTTTTGAGCAAGACATTAAAAGATTAGAACAATTATATACACCTAGAGTTATTGTAAAATACCTTAAAAACACCAAAGAAAACATTAGTAACAAAGTTTGTGTTAGTGTGGCAAAAAGATATAAAGTAGAATCTTTTCTTCGTTACTCGATCTAAAATGAGTGCCGTTTCACCTGTAATTGTCAAAACAATTCTTCAATTACAAAGTTTACCTTCGTTATCCAATTTCGGTTTAGCTGGTGGAACAAATTTAGCATTACAATACAATCATAGAATTTCAGATGATATTGATTTGTTTTGTCCTGAAATTATTGGCTTAGAAGGATTTAATAAAATTCAAGAAGAGGTAAAAGCTAGTTTCGGAAAGAATGCTAGAAATTTTGATAACCCATGTGATATAAATGATCAATATTCTTTTTTAAGATTTTTTGTTGATACGGATGATGGAACAATGATAAAGGTTGATGTTTTACAAAACATGAAACATCTATTCGAAATTGAAACTATCAATGACATACGATTATTCAGTAAAGCAGATATTGGTTTATACAAGCTAGTTAGTTTGTCCAATCGTTCTACTAAAAAAGATATCTATGATTTAGATTTTATTACTGATGAAATCAAATTAAGCACACTCTATGAAAGTTTAAATGATAAAGCTGAAAAATTTAATAAAGAAGACCATAAAACAATTTTTGATTTAGATGAAAACCAATCTGTTTTAGACAACCTTGAACTACTGATTAGCTTTGACAACATAACAACTTCTTCAAAATTTCCAACACATACACATGATAATATAAAAATTTTTGAAGGGAGTAAAACTTGGATAGAAGCCCGAATAAGTTGGCGTTCCAAAGTAAGAGCTTTGTATGACCATTTAGGAATAGATTTTCCAAAACCAAAAGGGATAAATATCTAATAATCATTATCTCATTCAGCTGCACAAAAATTGCTCCTAGTCCAAGTATTCCTAGCATCAATTCTTTATTTGCTTCATTTCGCTAATTTCATTTGTAGTGAAAGGATTTCTTTTCGTTCGGTTTAAGCCGGATTTTTTACATTTCAAATGCCACTCCTTCCCAACGCTCAAAAAAAATTACTGACACAGTTTTTAAAAAAAACACGTACGCTTCGCAACTTGCGCCAGTAATTTTTTCCCCAAAGCTTCTTTACATAATGTGGCATTATAGTGCATAAAGAGACACCCTACTTCTAATGAAAATCAAGGATGCATTATAATAACATTATGTAAAAAAGCCGCCACACCCAACGCTCTTGCAAGTGGCTCTAGGGCAACTTTTTGAGCAGCTTCCATCGCACCAGCCGGCTACTCAAAAAACCACCCTTCGCCACTGTCTTCAACAACGTTCGCTATTTCATAGGAAACTTTACGGTCATACTTGCTTTTAAGAACGATTACGGTAGCTGTTTTTAGCAACTAACTGGTTAAATCGGTAGTGTTTTCATTGCTTTTGTAAGTTCAAAAAATGGCTTTGACAATTAGTTAATTGCCTATGGATAAAGCCATTTTTAGAACACACAAAACCAAAAAAGCCAGTATAAGTATCATTTTTTATTTGCCACAACGCACAGTCGTAATTGCTTTCACAATAGCAGATGCCATACCGTTACTAAACATATTTCTTCTGTAATTGGAAACCTGAATTCTGCACAATATTCGTGGCATCAGCTATTAATAAAAGCAATCAGAAACATCCCAATATGCAAATCAAAAAATGATACCCTTACACGCGCTACTGCACCGTCGCACTCGGCAAGAGTTTTCATTGTTTTTTGAAGATGCTTACCGTTTTCAATTCACCATTTAATTTGAACACTAAAACCCGATTTCAAAACACTATTTAAGCATCCTCAAAAATCAAATAGTAGAAGGAAGAGTATCAATTTTTCAGATGGATACAGCACATTTTCTTTTTCATCACATTCGGTCATCCATCTACAAAAAATTGATACACTTCCAAGAACCTTTATCTTCAATTTCAACTCTCATTACTTCAGTATAACATCCGATTAAACAAGAACATTTGGATTGGATATTCAAAACAAAAAATAAATAAAAAGAAAGCTAAGTTAAGTTCCAGGTTTACAAAAAAGCAAGTTCAAGCCCTACGGGTTTTTGAAAAAATCTCCACCTTATCAGGTAGTATTTTTTCAAAAAAACTTGCTTTTTTGAAACCCTCCACTTGATATGATGGCTTTCTTTTTTTTTCTTTTTTTTCTTTTGAAATGAATATTCTTCGCTTCCAATTTAAAATAACATTTAGCGAAAAAAATTTTATGTGTCGAGGGTAGCGAGGCACACCTGCATTTCAAGAGAAAATCTGCGGAAAATTGAAAATCTAATCAATTTTTAAAGCCAAATATTATGCTGAATTTTATCATCAAAACCCACCGAGTAGGAACGATTTACACAAAACCCCATTTATTTGTACTTAACAAAGGGATGAACAGCGGGAAGCCCCAAAAAGAGCCATTTACGAACAGTTTTGTTATCATTTTTCAAAACGAGGAGGATTGCGAAAATCTTTTTTTCATTGCATATAGTTTATGGCAAACAAAATTCTGG